>Ga0209091_10001040_pt1 | contig 25164 bp, 25 predicted proteins | sample ArcticOcean_MG_C_6_FD_187438 | JGI IMG/M metagenome (GOLD analysis project Ga0209091, IMG submission 187438) | Marine microbial communities from western Arctic Ocean - ArcticOcean_MG_CB8_128 (SPAdes) (version 2) | ecosystem: Environmental > Aquatic > Marine > Oceanic | place: Arctic Ocean...
ACAGTATGATGTTGAGCTTGCTGCTAATACTTCAGGTAATGGAGCTGTTGAAATAGCTCATGTTACTACCGGTGGAACAAATTATAAGTTCGAAACGGGAGCAGTACAATCAGGATATGTAGAAACCACTACTACCGCTAAAATTGTAGGATCCGGCCTAGCAACAGACGACCTTGTTGATAGTGATATCTTTTTCACATCAGATGGAGGAAGTGGATCTACGGGTCTCGGAGGAAGAATTACAGCCTATGATGCTGCTACTCAAGTAGTAACTTGGACACCCGCACTTGACGGTGCTGTAGTTCCAGCAGATGCAGATGGATATTCTGTCGGACCCGCTGTTACTATTACGGGTGATGGACACGGTGCTAATGTTAGAACTACTAATACTGTATCCGGAGTTATCGGAGATGTGGTTGTTGTAGCAGGAGGAAATAATTATGGAAACGCAGTAGCCACTCTTTCATCAAATGGTGGAGCCGGTGGAGCAATTGATCCTATTATCGGGCCAAGAGGTGGTCACGGTGATGATGCAGTTGAAGAACTTGGCGGATTTTTCGTAATGGTTAATAGCCGTTTAGAATATGGAGAATCTGGTAACTTCACTACTAATAACGATTTCCGTAAGATCGGACTTTTGGCACAACCAAATTATGCCAATGGTGATGTTTCTACCGCAACAATTATAGACCAAGCAGTAACATTTACTATACAAACTTGGAATAGTACTGCGTTTGCAGAAGATGAGGTAGTTACCGGTGCACTTTCGGGAGCACAAGGTAGAGTAATTGATTTTAAGGGTAATACTACTATTAGATTAGTAGATGTTACTATGGGATCAAGTACTACCGCAGGATATGACAGTATTACAGGATCATTCCGTGCAAATGAAACAATCACTGCACCAAGTGGAGCTCAAGCTAATACTTCAGCTGTAGTAGGTGGAGATTTGGAAAGGTTTTCCGGAGATGTTCTCTATATTGAAAACCGTTCACCAGTAACAAGAGCTGATGACCAAATCGAAGATGTGAAACTGATAATTGAATTTTAATGAATTTGTGACAATTTAATTAAAATATTATTAATTTAGGAATACTTAAATGCCATTATCTACTAATTTTAATGTTACGCCGTATTATGATGATTATGATGAAACCAAAGGATATTATCGCATACTTTTTAAGCCAGGTTATGGAATCCAAGCGAGGGAGCTAACCCAATTACAAACTGCTTTACAAAAGCAAATAGAACGGGTTGGTGCTCACAGTTTTAAAAATGGTAGTAAAGTTCTAGGTGGAGACATAACATTAGATACGGATGTACATTCGCTTCAACTAGAGATGCAATATCTCGGCACTAATATAAATGCCGCGTCCTTTATAGGAAAAACTGTTATAGGTGAAACCTCTAATGCAAGAGGAAGGATTGTAGCGTCTCAGGCACCTACTAATCTGTTACAACCTATTTTAATGTTTCACTATTTGGGTGGTGATATTTTTGTTGACGGCGAAATAGTACAAGATGAAGTTGTAGCTCCAGCTGAATCAGAAGTCTATGCAACAACTGTTAGTCTAGACGGACCCTCCGCTATGTCTAATGCTGTTGCAAACGGCTCTGTTGTTAGTATTGATAATGGTGTTTTCTTCCTTGATGGTAATTTTGTTCTTTGTGTTGCAAATACTCTAATTCTAGATACTGCTAATACTACACCTTCTGGCAGAATTGGATTAGAAATAGCAGAAACAGTTAAAACAAGTGATGATGATATGTCATTATTAGATCCTGCAGATGGATCTTTTAACTATGCTGCACCTGGTGCAACTCGACTTGATATAGCATTATCTTTGGTTAAAAAAGAAATTGATCTTGCCGATCCAATCGCAGCTGTTGCTGATCCAAATTTTATACAATTATTAAAAATTGTTGATGGAATTAAACATCAAGCGGTTGAATATCCTATCTATACCGCAATTGAAAAAACCCTTACTAAAAAAGCACATCAAAAATCAGGTGACTTTACTATAACGCCTTTTGACCTGAAATTGGAACCAAATAGAGGATTATCAGGAGAAACTGCAAATGCAGGACTTGCTGGAACAAGTGTATATGGAAATAATACACGGTTTACTACAGAGTTGAATATAGGTGATAAAATTTATCTGGGGTCTAATGTCACATGTGCTGAAGTTAGTACAATAGCAAATAATTCAAGATTAACAGTTACTTCTACACTTGATGCTGGAACATCCGGATTAAAAATTTATAATGAATCCGAAATTCAAGCAGGAGTAAGTTCAGGAAAAGCACAAATTGATGGTTATGAATATGAAAGTGTCTCTACTAAATTTCTTGATATTGATAAAGGTCGTGATACTGATATAGATTCTGATTATGGTATTGGAGTTGAAGTCGGAAATTATGTTGTAGTTGATAATATGAATAAATTTTTTGATGTTGGTACACACGAAATACTTCATTTACATAATGTAAAATCTGTAAATATTAATGTAACAAGTAATACAGAATATTTGGCAACTCAAACTGGTACCGCAAGAGTCCGTAGTTTAAAATGGGATTCTTCTACTGGAAATACATCAGCTTCCGATTCAAATCATTCAAATTATAGAACATATCTTTATGATATTGATACTTCTAATTCAGTTGGAGGTACAGTTGGAGCTGGAAATGCAGACAAAACAATAGTTCAACTAGATACCGCATCTACTTCTTATGTGAATAATACCTATCTTGGATCAACTATTACTGTTAATACTGTTAATGGAATTGATAGTACTAGTGACCTTAGATCAATAGATACATATGTCTCTAATTCTACGGGACATTGGGCTACTGTTAATTCGGCAATTTCTCAAGCCACTATTACGAATAGTACTTATGATATAGCATTTACTATCGCAGATACTCAATCAATCACAGTTGCAGAATATTCAATAACTCTTCCAGGTGCTGCTGCTACTATAAATTCTTATGCTGATATTGCATCCACAGGAAAAGTTGGTGGAGTTGATACTGGAAAATGTTTATTAAATGATTCAAATATAAATTCTTTAGTTTACTCATTGCCACAAAGTCCCGTTAAAGCAACGGTGATAACAGCAAATACGGTAGACTATATGTTTAAACTAGTCCAAACAAATCTTACTTCTGATGCTGCAGGTAAATTTACAATAACTTTATCAAATCCTAATTATGAATTTCTTCCAAAATCTGGAACATTAACTCATAAACAAGCACGAGAAGGATATATTGTAGTTGTTAAGGAAGCTGATGGAGGAACAGTAACTACTGCACAAACATTTGTTAATGCAGTATCTTCAGGTACTTCTATTCCTAGTAATGATAGCGCAATAGCAAGAGATTTAATTGATGGTGAATGGTTAGACCTTGGTGCCCAAGATGACGCTGCTGCTTCTATTAGACCTGTTGCCGTCGCTGTAGATAAACATACAGTAGAAATACATTGTAATACTTCTTCTGCATTTACCGCAGATATTATATATTGTGCTTCAAGTTCTACAACAAGAAAAGAGCCGGGTCCAAGAACAAAATCTTTAGTCTCAGGTAACGGTTCTCATTTAGGTTCTTATGCAGCCGGACTTCCCGTAACAGATTTAAATAGTGGACAATTTTATTTCACAGCTCCTAATTTAACACAAACTGCTACGGATGAACTTGTTGTTTCAGATGCATTTAATTTAGTAAAAGTTGTTGATTCTGGAGTAGAATCTATTCCAGTAACAAATACAATGATGACTTTATCTGCACATGATATTACTCACATGTACGAATTTGATACAGGTCAAAGAGATGGTTTTTATGATCATGCAAATATTAAATTGAAAGCTGGTTATCCTGGCCCTATTGGACAAATGGTATGTGTGGTGGATTATTTTGAATGGGATGGAGCAGTGGGATATCATTCAGTCGATTCTTATCCTACAGCCGGAGTATGGAATCAAAAAGATGTCGCAAGTACGAAACCATTTGATTATACGACAATACCAGAATTTACTAGTCCTTCATCAGGTGAGACATTTAAACTAAGAGACTGTATAGATTTAAGACCCCGAAGAGAAAATGAATCTAATGATTTTAGAGCAAATACTGCTGCACTTGAAGCAATACCAACTCCTTTACCAAGTGGTACGTTAACGGCTGATGTTCAGTATTATCTTCCCAGAGTAGATAAAATCACATTAACTAAAGATCGAAAATTTAAAATTTTAAAAGGTACACCTTCATTAAATCCTGTGACACCTCCTGATGATGAAGATTCAATGACATTGTATTCATTAAATATTCCAGCATATACTTTTAATCTTTCTGATGTAATTACACGATATGTTGATAATAAACCATTTTCTATGCGTGATATTGGTAAATTAGAAAAACGAATCGAAAGATTAGAATATTGTACTTCATTATCTTTATTAGAAAAAGAAACTGCAGCAAGGAGTTTTTCTACCAGTCAGGGAATTGCATTTAAAAATGGAATATTAATAGATTCATTTAGCGGCCATTCTGTTGGAGATGTTTTAAATGATGATTATAATATTTCAGTAGAATATGCGTCTAAAGAAATGCGACCGGGATATTATTATGATAATCATAAATTTACGTATGATGTGTCATATAGTAATAACGTGACAAAAACTGGAGATTTAATTACTCTTCCTTATACTGATGTAGATTTTATACAACAACCCATGTCAAGTAATACAGTTGTAACAAATCCATTTAATATTGTTACCTTTGTAGGAAACTTAAAAACATATCCATCATCAGATGTTTGGTTTTCTCAAAATGCTAGACCTGAGATTGTGACAAATCTAGAAGGACAACATGATAATTGGAAATTAAGTGGAGGAAGAAAAGGTTTTGGTTCGCAATTCAATGATTGGGAAACAAATTGGAAAGGTATAGAAAAAACTGAACCCCCTATTCTAGGAACAGAATCTAACGGAAAGACTTATGAAGAAAAAAGGATGACCGCAGAATTAGATGATGCTAAAACACGAATAGGTATACAACCTACACCACCAGATGCCATTCTTAAAACTGTAGGAAAGAAAATCGTTGATACTACAGTTAGACCTTATATAAATGGACAAAGAATACAATTTCTTGCAAAAGGATTACGTCCTCTTACAAATGTATATACATTTTTTGGTTCAACTGATGTTGGAGCAAGTACACGACCCGCGACATCACTACTTCTAGGAAGTATAGATGGTACATTTGAAGTGGGTGAAACACTTGTTGATACGGCAAATAATCATAGTACAATTTTAATGACAACGGATGTAGTTTCTAATGTAGCTACAGTTTTGATTTCTAATGTATCTGGTAATGTTTCTTCTACTACAGCAAGTCCTTATGGTGCTGCAAATGGAATGACTATTGGTACAAGAGAAGTAATGGCTGATACTATTGGAGATGTAACTCATGTATTTGCTACAGGAAATACTATTACGGGTGGTACAAGTGCCGCGACTGCAACTATTACACTCTCTTCAAAATACTCTCTTGGTGCAGCTAATGGTATTATGAGAACAGATAAAAATGGTCAAATGGCCGGAGAAGTATTCATAGAAGATGGTGTATTTAGAACAGGAGATAATCTTCTTAGAATTACAGATAGTAGTTTAGACAATGTTGCTGCTACTGTCGCAGTAGCTGAAACAAAATGGTCAGCTAAAGGTGTATTAGATTCTCATTCAGCAGAATATGTTTCTACAAGAGAGGCAATTATTCGTAGAGAAGTAGCAAATGAAGAAAAACTTTTCACCGATACTACTGTTCGAGAAACAGAAAAAACAAATTGGTTAAATCCTATAGCACAAACATTTTTTGTAGATCCACAGAATTTTCCAAAAGGAATATTCATAAGAAGCGTTGATTTATTTTTCTCTGCAAAAGATGTATATTTACCTATAACTTTACAAGTAAGACCGGTTGTTAATGGATTTCCAAGTTCTTCTAAAATATTACCATTTAGTGAAGTAACATTAACTCCAGAATTTGTTAATGTTAATGCAATAGCAAATTCAGCATCTGCTTTGACTTATACAACATTTACATTTGAATCTCCAGTTTATTTGGCACCAAATGAGTATTCTCTTGTAGTAGGAACAAATAGTACAGATTATAAATTACATTTGGCGGAAGAAGGTTTTACTGCTATCGGAACAGATGATACTAAAATTTCTAAACCGAGTTTTATAGGTTCACTTTATAGACCACAAAATTCAAATTGGTGGGGAACTAATCTAGATGAATATTTAACATTTAGGATGAAGCGTGCAGATTTTACAATAGGTGCTGGTGGAAACACCAATTTCGCAAAAATGGTTGTACATTGCAACGGTGCTTATGGAAATACATCAAACGTAGAAATGGATTATTTTAATGTTGGTACTTCAACATTAGATTTTAGTGATACAGAATCAACTTGGAAATATGTTGCTTCTAATAATTCTTTTACTATGAATGATGTTCTAGAAGCTACCGCAACTTGGACGGAATTTACTCCTAATAAAAATCATAAATTGATAGACAGAAAGAGACTTGTTGCTACCTCTAATGGTACATTTAGAGTAAGAACAGAAATGATATCAGCAAATTCTCATGTTTCTCCTACAGTAGACCTTGATAGATTAAATGTGACTTCTGTACATAATATCGTTGATAATGGAGAGTTATCAAATAAAGATATAACAGTAATGACTAGAGGATCAGGATATGAAAATGTGGAACCACAATTTGTCACTGCTGTATTAACTGATGGAGGAACAGAAAACGTTGCTTCATTAAATGTTCATGTTTCTGTATCAATGAATGTAAATTCAAATTCAACTACAGTAACTAGTGGAAATACTTCATATACTGTTGATGCTGGAAATCCTGGCCAATTTATTGTGGGTGAAGCAGTAATGGCGAATACTGCCGCAGATGTTAATGCGAATAATAGTGGTATTTACGGAGTTATAGATTCTGTAACATATTTAGATGGGGATTCTGCTGCAAATACTGCTACTGTTACTATTAAAACAAGTGCGAATAATCAAGGAGTTTTTGGTAATGGTATATTAATTTGGGCCAATCCAAATGCACAGACAAATGCTGCGACAGGATTAGAGACATCATGTAGTAATACCAAGATGCAAGTATTGATATCAAATGGTTATGTTTCAAATGTTGTAGTAGTTGATACAGGAACAGGATATACAAAAAATCCATCAATTAGCATTTCGGGATTAACTCCTGTTGTGGGATCTATTAATGCCGCAGTACAATGTACAGGAGAGGAAAGAAATAGTGGAGGCCCAATGCTTTCTAAATATATTTCTCGTAGAGTAACCCTTAAAGATGGATTTGATGCTTCTGACATGAAAGTAGTATTAAGTGCTTATAAGCCAAAAGGTACTGATATTCATGTTTATTTCAAGCCTCAATCAGCTTCAGATCCAGAAAAATTTGATTTAAAAAATTATATATTGATGGAACAAGAGACAAGTCCAGGAACTTTCTCTAAGGGTAAAAATGATTTTCAAGAATTTGTTTATAAAACAGCAAATGAAAACTCAAATTATACCTCAAATAATGCACTATATGAAACGTTCAAAACCTTTTCAATAAAAGTTGCATTTGTAGCCAACACCACTTATGATATGCCAAGAGTAAAAGACTTAAGAGCAATAGCATTAGATTAAAAACATGGGAAAACAAATACAAACAGACGATCCAAGATTTGTTAGAGATGTGGAATCCAAAGCCTTATTGAGTACAGATCATAATGCTTTACAACAACATAGACAAGAACGCGTATATTTTGAGAACCAACGGAGAGACATAAATATAATGAAAGATCAAATAGAACATTTAACAAAAGTAACTGAAGAAATGTTAGAAATAAAAACTCTTCTTAGGAATTTCAAATGACAGCAAATGTTGAACTAACGGATACGTTTGGAACTTTCCGATCTAAAAGTAATGAACTTGTAGCAATGACTCATGATGGAATGAATAATTTCATCAAGGTATTGGATACTACAGACTCAACGAGTAATATTACTGGTTCGATTGTTACTGCAGGAGGTATTGGAGTAGCTGGAAGTGGAACTATCGGTGGAAATTTTAATGTTCATGGAAATCTCCATGCAAACGGAGCTATTTCAGCAGATGGAAATTTACAACTTGGGGATGCCGCAACTGATACAGTAACTTTTAGTGCTGATATAAATTCACACATTATACCTGATATCGATGATACTTATGATTTAGGTTCATCTGGACAAAAGTGGAAAGACCTTTATGTGGATGGTGTATCTTATCTTGATGCTATAAACCTTAATGGTACTGCAATTTCTGCAACGTCTGACCAAATTAATTATAATGTTATTAGTGCATTAGGAACAGCAGAAGTAAGTAAGACTGTTACAAGTGATGCAGCTGGTAATGTTATTTTTGTGGATGGGGCATGTAATATAGATATAGCAAGTCATGACGGTACAAATGGATTAAAACTGGGTGGAACACTAGTTACAAAAACAGCTGCTCAGATTAACTCTGCCGCAACAAATGAGGAAGCGACAGCAGTTGCCGTTTCAATGGCAATAGCATTAGGATAATTTCGTTTAAAAGAAATATAAATATAGGAACAACAACTTATGTCACAAGCAAGAAATATCGCTAATTTTGGTGTACATGCAACTACTCCTGCTGGTGCGGTGACATTCCTAGATGGTGCAACGGATGTAGATATTGCTCAACATGACGGTACAAATGGATTAAAACTGGGTGGAACACTAGTTACAAAAACTGCAACTGAACTTAATGCCACGGCATCAAATGAAGAAGCGACAGCAGTTGCCGTTTCAATGGCAATAGCATTAGGATAATAAAGGATTAAAAAATGGCAAATTCGTTTAAAAGAAAAACTTCAGCCGGGATTGGAACTGGTTTCATGCCTATAGACAGTTATACGGTTCCTGGATCGACAGAAGTTACTGTAATTGGAATGACTCTAGCAAATGTCACAGCCAGTCCCATTTTGGCTGATGCATCATTATTTGACGGAGCATCATATATCTCTATCGTAAAACAGGCCCCTATTCCAGCGGGTGGTGCATTAGTTGTTGTCGGAGGAGATCAAAAACTTGTAATGGAAGCAGGAGATAGTATGAGAGTTAAATCTGATACCGCATCTTCTATAGATGTAATAATGAGTATTTTGGAGATAACATAATATGTCAATGATAGGCAGACAGCCAGCACGAGCAGCAATGACTGCGGATGATATTGGAAATAATACTATAGATTCAAATAAAATAATTAATTCTTCTATAGTAGCAGCAGATATTGGTGCTCTTGATGCTTCAGTAATGACAGGTGTTATGCCAGTTGGTGTTACAGGAGGTTCTGGATTGGATGCTATATCAGGAGTTGGAGGTTCCACTTTTACAGCTGTAGCAGATGGAGCAATAGCGGCTGGAGATGAATGCATTGTAACCTCGGCAGGAAAACTAGCAAAGATTGCCTCATCTACGTCTGATGTGTATTTTGGCCCAAGTACAGCTGGATTGTTTAATGATTGGAGTACTGGCAATGGATTTAGGCAGTATGAAATCTACGACAAGTTGTGGAACCACGCACAATCTCTGAGTCCCAATCCTTTCGCTTCTCAAGATGCCATGAAACAAGCAGCATATAATTCTTTTACTAATGCAAGTTGGGGAATAAATTTCCACCAGGACGGAAGTGGTGGCTATGGAAATATGACGCAAATTCATGTTAATACGAGTGGTGTGTATAGTGATTATTATTTGACTGTAAACAGTATCACTTGCATCTCAGCTACTGGTAGTGCGCCAAATACCACCAATCTTTCCACCCTTTTCAGCTGGCTGACGTATAAGCAGTTGGTGTTTAGATTTCAATATTCAGCTACAGTAACAAATGTGACTGCAACAAATTTTTGTGGATGGGCCGATGGTGCATATGCAGATGGAGTTAGTGCTACAATTAATTTAAAAGGTACTATAGAAACAGGCCTAACTGGTTTGACGACAGGATCATCATATTATATACAGAAAAACGGAACTTTAAGTACGACAACTGATGATCCTTCGGTTTTAGCTGGTGTTGCACTTGCAACTAACAAATTATTGGTAGGATAAAGGAGAATTATGGCAGGATTTTATTCAGGTTCTGATACCGGAGGAGAGAAATCAGAGAGAAATAGATTTTTAGCTGAATCTGATCAATATGTGTTAGAAGATCATCCTACTACGAAAAAAGCAGAATGGTTGATTTACAGAACAGAGTTAAGAGATATGGATTTTTCAGATTTAGAAAATTTAAATTGGCCCGAGAAGCCAGAATAGATAATAAGGAAATATGGCTTATATAGGACGAGAATTACGACAAGATCAAGCAGCAAGGACACAGTTTACTGCAGTAGGTGCTGAAACTGCAGTTAATGTTACTTATACTCCCGGACAATTGACTGTATTTTTGAATGGTATTAAATTACTAGACGGTACTGATTTTACAGGAACAAATGGAACGAGTATTGATTTAGCGTCTGCCTTGGCTACTGATGATGTCCTAGATTTTATAGCTTATGACACCTTTACTGTGGCCGATGTGGTACCAGCTTCTACGGGAGGAACATTTGCGGGTAATATAAGTGTGCCTACAGCAACATCAGCCGGTCATGCGGTCACAAAAGCACAGTTAGATGCTTCAGCACATACTCCTGAAGGAACCGCAGTTTTGTCAACAGGAGAATCTGGAGGTTCTAAATTTTTAAGAGAAGATGGTGATAATACCTGTAGCTGGCAAGCAGTTCCTGCTGGAACACCTTCTATTACAGATAACGGTAATGCATTAGCCCTGACTGTTGATTCGAGTGAAGATTGCACTTTTACTGGCAACATTTTTCCTTCTGTTGATAATTCAAAGGATTTAGGTTCAGGTTCAAATAGATGGCAAAATATTTACACTACTGACTTACATCTTGCCAATGATAGAGGAAATTGGACAGTAATTGAGGAAGAAGATTACTTATCATTAAGAAACAACAAGACCAATAAAGTTTACAAGCTTGTCATGGAGGAAATAGAATAATGGCAGTAATTACTAGTAGTGCAAGTGCACGATCGCTTACAGACACGGCGGGAAATATGGTAGGACAAATAGGAGCTTTTGGTCAGGCTACTGCTCCCTCAGGTTGGTTAATTTGTGATGGTAGTGTAATAAACGGTGTCGCAGGTGGATTATATGAAGCTCTTTGGAATAAAATTGGCACTACTTACGGAGGTTCTGGACAAACAAGTTTTAATCTTCCAGATTGTCGTGGAGAATTTTTGCGAGGTTTTGATGATGGAAGAGGAACCGCAGATACTGGAAGAGGAATAGCATCTGCACAAACTGACACAGTAAAACAAGTTTGGTATGGTGGTACTCGTTTTAATGCCGACTATCATACTGGTGGTTGGGGTAGTGGATCACACAACTGGCAAATTAAACATTCTGGATATCCTAATAATTATGGCGCGGCTGTAACAACAAATGCGTTTGTTGCTCCTTGGTATCAAATTGGAGTAGGGATTGGTTATAATGGTATGAGATTATCTGTAGGAGAACACACCGAAACAAGAGTACGTAATGTCGCAATACGGTATTGTATTAAATATTAAAGGAAAAAAATGATAGTCTGGAATTCACAAACAGCAATACCAAGAGAACCACAACCAAATCCGGAAATACCCGGTGAATTTTTATATCGTAACGATGATGTAACAGAAGAGCCGCCTGAATTTGATGTTGATACTCAATTATGTCAATGGAATGGGTCAGAATGGAATATTAGTGATAAACCAAAAACCGAATGGGTGAATGGTGAAGAGGTTCCAATAGAAGAGGGAGAGGCTCCTCAAACATTAACAGCATTAGAACAGTTACGTGGTTTACGCCAAGGTATGTTACAAGCGATGGAACAATACGGAAAAGGATTAGAAGATAGACCATTTACACAACATGAATTAGATTACAGACAAGAACTCCGTGATTTACCTGAAAATTCCTCACCTCAATTAGATGAAAATGGTGTGCTAACTGATGTTACTTGGCCCACAGAACCACACTTGAGGATGTTAAATTAAATATATCAAAAAAGATAAATAGTATAAATAATTAATATTATGTACAACATGAATTCTATAAAGGAACAGATCAAATGTCAAAGAAAATTACAGAATTAGGAAAATTGTCCATTGCGGCAAATACAGATGTTTTACTAATTGTAGAAAATCCTAGTACATCTCCCACAAACAAATACATTGAAGTCGGCGACTTGATGGACAACTCTGGAGCTATGGCTCTTCCGGGTCTTGATATTGACGGCGGAACAGACATCGGTGCACCAATTATTGATATAGATTTATTTGTTGTTGATGATGGAGCAGGCGGCACAAATAGAAAAGCTACAGCTTCTCGGGTCAGAGATTTTGTTTATGAGGGTACAGAAAATAAAAAAATAAAACAAAAAGGTGCTTGTTTACAAAGTTCAACACATCAAGGATTATTTTTATAATTTAATTTGATTTTTGGTTAATAAAAAAAATTTTAAGGAGAAATAAAAAATGGCTATACCAAGCGGAAGTGGAACAGAAGTTTTAAAAGTTGCGTTTACATCAGGAGTTACTAATGCAGAAAGCAAAATTTTGACTGGTGTTGCAAATCATATCTATACAATATTAAGTGTTACAATATGTGAAACATCTGGAAATGCAGAAACATTTGACATGTATGTTGATGATGATGCTGGAGGAACAGATTATGAAGTTCTTTCTGATAGCGCACTTGGCGCAAATGAAACCTTTGTATATAACGATAGACTTGTCTTATCTGGAACAGATGCACTTTGTGTCGCGACTGCAAGTGCGGCAGATGTTGACATTGTAGTTTCATACATAGATCAGGATTGGACATAGGAGATATAAATGAGCGGATTACTTAATAAAATAGGTTCAAGGTCCGGCAAAATTTGGGCCGGACAGGCTAGAGAAGCATCTACAGGAGGAGGAGGAGCCGCTCCGACTTGGGATACTATTGCAGATGGAGCAATATCTGATGGTGCTAAATGTATTCTTAGAGAAGATGGAAAAGTTAGTGGTTTACCGAGTGAAGATGCATCAGCCCTTTATGGAGAAGGATCAACGGGCGATGAAGTACATGACAACGGCAACAAGGCGATCACAGCTTATGATACTACCACTAATAAGATAATTTGTATGTATAACACCACCACATCTGGTGGTAACTGGAATAAAGCAGCTTTGCGTCATGGCACGGTAGATGGGGCTACTAAAACAATCACATGGAGCAACGAGGTCATACTTAGTGTCGGACAAAATCAAGGCCATGCCATGTGTGTTGATTCTCACTCTGGAATCATATCCTGTTTCTTTCGTGATACCGGTAATAGCTTTTACTGTTCCGCTAGACTCGCAAAAGTCGTTGCTCTTCCGCATGCTTTTGATACAAGTTCAATTATTACTATAGAGTCTGCTGTTGGAGCTCCCTACGCCGCCGAATACGATGAGCAAAATCAGAGAGTAATATTAGTCTGGAATGGTTCCTCTTATAATACATACGCGCAAGCATTTTCCCAGTCATCCATGGGTTCAAGCTTGTACTGGACACCACAGGGTAGTAAAATAAACCTTAATATATCCTCTTTGGGTGCCTATGCTTCTGCTTGGAAGCCAGGTTCAGGAGGAGGTATGCTTTTCGCCGGCAAATGGGGTAATTACTCGATGATTACGCCAATATATCTACCAAATCAGTCAAGTAATGTAGTGCATGGGACTGATAAGTTCCTTGATATTGGAAACAGCTCAGGAACCTCAACATCGTATGACGAACATATACACGCAGTATATGATCCAGATACCGGTAATTTCTTGGTAACTCGCAAGCGAGGAGCTGGCATGCCGAACATATATCCACATGCTGATGCAAGGGATACTGTGTCTACGGTTGTTGAAGTCGGAGGTTCTTCTTTTAATTCTTTTTCTGTCAAGGCTACGGTAAAAGTCGCTGATGCATTACCGGATCCCGGAAGTGGAACTGGTTACAACTTCGGTAATTATGGTGGTAATCTTGGATACCATGAAGGAGAAAATAAATATATATGTGCCTGGTATAGTGAAGGGGACACTGATAACGGTTGGGTAAAAATTGGCCATATAGTATCTGGCCAGATCGTTTGGTCTACTGGAGCATACAAATTTTCTTCCACCGCGAACATGGCCATGTTTGGGCCCTCAGCTGTTTGGGATCCCGATGAAGGTGAATTAATTTTATTCTATAATAATTATTCTACAAACCATATTGAGGCCACATTCATCGATCCCTCGGTGGCTCTGACCAATTTAACTGCATCAAATTTTATTGGTATTGCCGATGGAGCTTATGCAGATGGTACTACAGCAAAAATCCAAATGCGCGGGCATATTGACGATGCTCAATCAGGTTTAACAATAGGTACAGAATATTTTGTACGATCTGATGGAACATTAGCAACGACAGCAGATGCAATTGGGTCAATCCCGGCCGGCAAAGCTCTCAGTTCGACTAAAATTTTAATTAAATAAGGATAAAATGAAAACTATTATAAGTAATGAAACTAATCACAGTCTTTACATATTCAACGATGATGTAGTGATGGATATTGATGGTGACAGATATGAGGTTGGAGATCCTGTAGAACTAATTATTCCTGATTGTAATAGTACTAATACAACAGTTCATGAAAACGTTACACCTCCTACTGATTGGAAAGGTGGAAAATATATTTTTGATGGTACTGATTGGACAGTTGATACTGACTATAATGATTCTGATAACGTAGAGAAAGTATATTCTGACTTTTATCCTGCCGAAAGAGGAAATGAGTAATGAAAACCATTGATGAAAAATTAGCTGCCAAAAATGCATACTACAAAGATAAAAGGGATAACTCATGACAGCAAATGTAGCCTTAACTGATACTTTTGACCAATGGCGAGTCAAAGATAATGAACTTATTATAATGACTCAGCCTAGTGGAATGAATAATTTCATTAAGGTACTTGATACAGCAAATTCTACTACACCTACTTCGGGTTCTATAATTACCCATGGCGGTATAGGAGTAGGAAAATCTGTACATATAGGAGAAGATTTAAAAGTCTGGGGCGATATTAACTGTGTAGGTGATACTACAGTAGGTGGTAATCTTATATTTGGTGACGCCACAACAGATCAAGTAACCTTTGAAGCAGATATAAATTCTGATATAATTCCAAATACAACTCTTGTATTTGATTTGGGTAATACCACCCATTTCTGGGCAAATACTTTTACAGGACATTTGACAGCTTCACAAAAAGTAGATTCAGGTAAACCTGCTCTTACTGTTGAAGCGATAGATGTTGATCAAATAGCAGTAGATATAAATGCTTCTACTGAAACCGCAAATGCTGTAGATATTTCAGCAGATTCTATTACTACTGGTACCGCATTTAAACTTTCTTCTGGTGCCATTACTAGTGGTATAATGATGGATCTTGTTAGTGCTGCAACAATTACAGGAACTGGACTTAATGTTGCATTAGATTCATTAACTACTGGTAAAGTTGTGAATATTTCTGCAGACGGACTTACTTCAGGTTCAGCTCTTTATGTTGAATCAAATTCAGCTGATGTCACCGCAAGACATTTAATAAGTTCAATTAATAACAACGCCGCAGCAGCTGGAGCAATCCCAATTTATGCTCAACAAGATGGTGTAGCACCATGTGGACAATTTGCCGGAACAACTTCTCTTGTAGTTCCTTGTGGTACTGATGCTAATAGAGGTACTGGAGTACAGGGAGGAATTAGATTTAATAATCAATTTAATTTCTTTGAAGGATATACTGGGTCTGTATGGACACAAATGGGTGCAGTAGAAGATGTGGATGAAGACACCCATGTACGAGCAGAAACTTCTCCTGGAACGGATAATGATGAATTAAAATTTACAACGGCTGGAACATTACGAATGACTATTGAAGCCGATGGAGATGTTATTGTTGCTGGGACAATTACTGAACAGTCTATGAGAGAACTAAAAACAAATATCTCAAATATTGAAAATGTTCTACCTTCTGTTTTACAAATGCAAGGAGTGAAATACGATTGGAAAGATGAAACTAAATCACAAGATAGAAATTATGGATTTATTGCAGAAGATGTAGATCAAATTTTTCCAGATTTGGTATCCCATGATGATAGTGGAAAGCCAAAAGCTATTGCTTATACAAAAATGACTGCTATTCTTTTAGAAGCTATTAAAGAACAACAAAATCAAATAAACGAATTAAAATCTAAAATAGGAGTCTAAGATGGGATTTTGGCGTGGATTTGGATATAGGTCTAGAGCAAGAAGAATGGCCGATTTCCTACGTTCAGGTATGGAGGATCTTGATCAAGCTAGGAAAGACGCGGATGCTGTAGCAAAAGCCGCCGCGGATGCAGTACTGCTGGCAGCAGCGGATGCAGCAGCCGAAGCTAAAAAAGTAGCCGCGAATGTGATACTGTTACAGCAGGCGGCTGATGCAGCTGCTGCAGCTGCTGCAGCAGACGCTGCTACAGCAGCATCGACACCAGTTCATAACAAAGTTGGAGTATTTGAAAACAACGGCACTTCTACTGTATCTGGAACTACTGTGACTGTAAACCTTAATACTGGCAATTTCTTTGAAATGGATTTACAGGGTCTTTCTGGTAATGTGACTACATTTACAATTTCAAATGCAACTCAAGAAAATAATATGGTATCATGTTTTATTGTAAAAATTATACAAGGAACATCTACTACTACTAGAAACTTTACTTGGGCATCTATTGTTAGTAATGGTACTAATATCGATTGGTCCGGAGGCGCGGGTCCTGATATTACTACAGGAAATGATAAAGTAGATATTTTGTCATTTACTACTTATGATAAAGGTACTACTTGGTATGGTGCTCCTGTTGGACAAGAATTTTATTAACACGCGAGATTATATATGGCACTAAGTAGGATGGTAATAACTGCTGCAGGAGCAGGAGGACAAGCCATAGAATATACATATTCCAGTGATACTCTAACTGCCGATTTACTCACCCAAGCAATTTCTGCTGGATGGGATTCCACAAAACCAGGCACTTTTACAGCATATGTCGGAGACGGATCTAATTCTATCGGACTGTATTCAAATTCAGGAAATGCATCACACTATGGGTTGTCTTTTGGATCTGGATGGGCAGCTGATACCATAATCAATCTTATAGTAAAAAATAACTCCATTATTGTTGGAACCGCAGGAAATGGTGGTGCCGGTGGTTCTGGAGGAGCCGGTGGTTCTGGAGGTTCTGGTGGCAGCGGAGGCGGCGGAGGTTCTGGTGGAATCGGCCGGAATTGTTGGGGAAATGTCGCGCCATCGGGAGGAACAGGAGGAGGAGGAGGAAACTCCGGTAGTTCAGGTAGTTCAGGTAGTGGAAGTAGTATAGGCTCAATTGGTTCAGCTGGAACACATGCAATAAATATGAATTGGCTAGGAGGAGCAGTCAACATTACTGTCGATTCAGGAGGTAGTATTGTCGGTGGTGGAGGCGGCGGTGCTGGTGCTTCTGGTGGTACTGGAGGAGGCGGTGGAACTGGCGGAACTGGAGGAGGCGGTGGAACTGGCGGAACTGGAGGTAATACTTGTGCTGCACCGATGGGAGGTTGGCCCCAAAGTAGTAGATGGGGTGGGTACTCCTGTTGGCCTGATCAATCAAGTCATAACGGTGGGACTGGAGGTTCTGGTGGAACTGGCGGAACTGGAGGTTCTGGTGGAACTGGAGGTGCCGGAGGAGCAGGAGGTATTGGCGGTAAAGGTGCGGGATGGACAAAAGATTGTTCTAGTAATCTTTCGTCATGTCTCAATACAGACGCAGATTCTGGGGGCGGAAGTTCTTCTGGTTCTGGTGGTGCGAGTGGTAATTCCGGAAGTGGAGGATCTGGTGGAGGAGCTGGTTCAGGGCCAGGCACATACTGTAACGGGCAAGCTCCTTGCAATTATAGCTGTTCCACATGGAGTCAAGGTAACACAGGAGCAACAGGAAGTTCTGGAGGAACTGGAAGTGGAGGTTCAACCGGTAGTGGTGGAGGAACAGCAGCTACCGGTGGTGCATATGGATCCACAGGGGCTGGTATAGCAACTATTATAGGAGGTGCAGCAGGTAATGCTATAATTAATGGATCTCACAGTTCTGTCACACTTATAAATAATGGAACAGTATCAGGATCGGTAACTTAAAGGATATAGAATATGGCACAAGAAAAAATTTATACATTAATTCACCGAGAGAATGGACTACGGCTCCCCACGGGGGAGACTACAGAAGAGGAACGAGCCCAATTTCTCTCGGAAGAGATGCATTATGTTTATGATGATGGTGCATGGGTGAATATAGATTTAGGTGCGGATGAAGGCATAGCAATAGATGAATATATGCATAATCCGGATAATCAGTTTGCTATTTGTTTTATTCCTCTCTCAGCAATAACATTAGATGAGAACAATAAAATAAAAAAAATATTATTACCCGGTGACTAATTATGGGATCAATTTTAAAGGCATTGAAGAAAAAAGGGAGAGAATTGATTGAAAGAGGAGAAGAAAGAATGAAAATATGCAACCCGTGTGAATTTTTCTCAACAAAAACAGGACAATGTAAGCAATGTGGATGTTTCATGGTCATAAAATCTAAAATTAAAAATTCCACTTGCCCTATAGATAAATGGTAATTGATGAAAGTTGTGATAGTCGGAGGTGGTAATGCAGGGTGTATAACTGCATTAGAATGGGGATTTATTTCTCAAACTTGGGAAAGATCAAGTCCACTTGAAGTTGAATTAATTTATGATCCAAATGATAAACCTATACCCGTAGGACAAGGTACCGCTAGTGATTTATCTCAACTTATCTATAAACTCGGTTTTGACTGGTATAATAATCCTATAGAGGCTACACCAAAAGCTGGAATTATATTTGAAGACTGGGGCAAGAAAAATCATAAATTTATAAATTACTTAGAAAATGCAGCCATGGCAATGCATTTCGACCCTCCTAATTTTCAAAAATATATATTAAATTCTGGTTTATTTAACATAATTGAAGATCGTATTGATGATATATCAACAATCGATGCTGATTTTATATTTGATTGTACAGGTGGTAGACTGAATAATGATACAGAAAATTACAATAAACTTATTTCTACAGTAAATTCTAGTATAATAAGTAGAGTAAAGGGGAGAGACTATACACAGCTATGGACTCGGGCAGTGACTACTCCTGATGGATGGACATTTATAATACCACAGACCGACAATACAACAATTTATGGTTATGTGTACAATAATCACATAACAGATGAAACCACGGCAAGAGAAAATATTAATAAATTATTTAATATAGAACCTGATGATATGATGAATCGGGTAATAAATTTTGATTCATTTGTTGCTAAAGAAGTTATATCGGAACATAGAATAATTAAAAATGGTAATAAATTAGCTGCTTTTGATCCTCTTGACGCTCCTGCTACATCTTTACATATAATGGTTGCAGAATGGTGTCAAAATTTTATTTCTCATAAGATGAATTCTCCAGCTGAATTAGCTGGGACCCAAGATATTGTGGAAAAAGGCATATTAGATTATGTACATGAAATTGAAACGTTTCAATTATGGCATTATCAGTTTGGATCTAAATATGATACTCCATTTTGGGATTATGCAAAAACATTAGCTGACAATTATTTCAATGATAATGAATATGGTAAAGAATTTAAAAATAGAATTAAACTTATAAACAACTTTTCAGAGCTTGATCTTTGTTCTATATTTTCTAAAACTCTGCGAGTGCCAGCAGTTCTTGATGATACTCTTTTAGAATATAAAGGAATTTCTTATACCGGTAGTGATTTATTTTATGGGCCATGGGATGCAAAATCTCTCCAAAATTGGTATACTAACGTTGTTAATTGAATTTTCAATACCCTAAACCATAATCTTACTAAATAGTATAGAAACCTCAACTAAACTATACTATTACAGGGAGATAGATTGTGGCATTAACTCTGCAAAAACAAACTTTAAATTTTGTATTAGACCAAGGTTGCACCTTTTCTAAAGTTGTTACCGCTAAAGATACCGCAGGAGCAAATGTTACAATTTCTACTGGAACTACAGCAGGTAAAATGCGACAATCCTACCATTCATCGAATAATGTTCATGCTTTCACTACAGTAATTGAAGGATCAAATGTGACATTTTCTTTGACCTCTACACAAACAACAGCAATATCAGATGGAAATTATGTATTTGATGTAGAATATACACAAGCAGGAGGAGATATAGAAAGAGTAGTAGAAGGTCTTATAACAGTTTCACCGGAGGCGACAAAATAATGGCACAACCAACTACTAGAACTACTTTTAAGGAATATTGCAAACGAAAACTTGGATGGCCTGTAGTAGAATTAAATCTAGATGATGATCAAGTTGAAGATTGTGTAGATGATGCACTTCAATTTTTTCAAGAATATCATTTTGATGCAACAGAAAACACATTTCTAAAACATCAAATTTCTGGTTCTACTGTAACATTAGCAGGAGCTCCTACAGGAACTTTTTCAAATGGTGAATATTTTACTGGAGGAACAAGTGGAGTAAGAGCAAGAGTACATGAATATCATAGTGCAAACACTACACTTAGATTCAAGGACCCAGATGTTAAATTTGGTGGAGATGGTAATACGTATTACGGTAATACTACTACTACTTTTTCTACAAGTGAAATTCTAACAGGAGAAGACTCCGGCGCTACGGCAACAACTCATGCTTCTACGGCAACTGTAATAGGAGACTTTGATAATAAATTTATAGATATTGCTGAAGCAATTATTGGAGTGAGGAGAATAATACCTTTTTCAGATAATGAATCAGCTGGCTCTGGTATGTTTTCTGTTAAATATCAATTTGCTTTAAATGAAGTCCATAATTTAGGTGGAGATTTAGTATCTCATGAACTAAAACGACAGCATTTACAATTAATTGGTGAAATGTTTACAGGTTCTCCTATGTTCAGATATAATAGACATGCTGATAAATTATGGTTAGATATTACTTGGGGTGCAGATGCCGATATTGATGATTGGATAATAGTAGAATGTGACAGAATTCTTGATCCTTCTACATATGCGGATATTTGGGGTGATATATTTCTTAAACAATATGCCACATTATTGCTAAAAAAGCAATGGGGTCAAAATTTAATTAAATATGAAGGTATGCAGCTTCCCGGTGGATTGACTCTTAATGGTAGACAATTATATGATGATGCAGTTACAGAAATCACAACCATAGAAGAACAAATGCAATTAAGATATGAATTGCCCGTAGATCATTTGATAGGATAACATTTAATGGCCACTAATCCTTATTTCAATCATCATGGAAAAAATACAGCAGATCAAAGATTAGCAGAAAATCTTATGATTGAGTCCATTAAGACTTATGGAATTGATGTTAATTATTGCCCAAGAACCCTTGTTAAAGAGGATCTCTTATTGGGTGAAGATGCGCTTTCCGAATATAATAGTGCTCATACAATTGAAATGTACATTAAAACTATTGATGGGTTTGAAGGTGAAGGTGATTTTGTTGCAAAATTTGGACTACAAATAAATGATCAAATTACTTTTACTGTAGCAAGACGCAGATGGGCAGAATTAGGATTAGTTGGTGATGGAAGAGATACTGCTCCAAAAGAAGGAGATATAATATATTTTCCTTTGACTAATGCATTATTTCAAGTTCTGTTTGTAGAAGATGAATCGGTATTTTATCAAACTGGTGGATTGCAAGTTTATGATCTTGTGTGTGAAATGTTTACTTATTCAGATCAAAAATTAAACACTGGTATAGAAGACATTGATAAAATTGAACGATTACAAGCATATTCTTTAGATTTTACAATGGATACTGGAAGCGGAGACTATACAGTAGAAGAGATTGTATATCAAGGAGAGTCTTTAGAAGCAGCAACAGTACAAGGAGAGGTAGCAAGTTGGGGTTCTACAACTAAAATATTAAATCTTATTAATATGACAGGCAATTTTTCTGGTACTGTTAATATTATTGGTGACAGTTCAGGAGCCAGTTATTCGGTCACATCATTTAATGCACAAGATTCAACTTCAGCCTCTGCAGGTGATAATTTAGCAATAGAACAAGAAGCAGATTCTATTATTGATTTCACCGAAGGTAATCCGTTCGGGAGCCTATAATGTTAGGACAAACTTATTATCATGAAACTATCAGAAAATATGTTGCTGTATTTGGAACACTTTTTAATGATATTAATATCCAAAGAACAAATTCAGCTGGTGTAGTAACAGAACAAATTAAAGTTCCGATAGCATATGAAGCTAAAGATAAAATGTTATTGCGTGTGAGAAGAGGTTCTAAATCAGATCAAAGTCTTCAAATAAGTTTACCAAGAATGGGATTTGATTTAAATGCTATTACATATGATCCAACTAGAAAATTAAATACAATGGGTCAAACTTATGCCGCGAATAATGCTACGAATTCCACTACATTATTAAAACAATATAATCCCGTACCTTATAATTTTGATTTTACTTTGTCTGCTATGGTAGATAATTCAGAAGACGGTGCACAAATTTTTGAACAGATCGTTCCTTTCTTTACACCAGAATTCACAGTTAGTGTAAATTTGGTACCTTCTATGAACATTAAGCCAGATATTACAATAATATTGAATGATGTTGCAATTGAGGATTCATATGAAGGAGACTTAGTTGTAAGAAGAGAAATTATATGGACTTTAAATTTTATGTTAAAGGGATATATTTATCCTGATGTTAAATCTGGATCAGTTACTAAAAGTGTTATAGTAAATCTTAGATTACCAGCAGAAGCAGGAGTTTCAGAATATATTGTCTTGGAAGATAGTACAGATTTTTCAACAAATTATATGTTGTTAGATGCAGATGCAGGATCTCCTGATGCTACAGGTATAATGAAGATTCTTAGTGAATCAAGTTCTGATGCTGCAATGGCCGGAATTAAAACAAGAATAACAACCACTCCTGGTGCCAATGATGTTGTAGCAAGTGATGATTTTGGATATTCACAAACATTTGAATATTTTGATAATCCTATAGATAATAATCCAACAACCGGCTTAGATGTTAATTTATAATGATAGGGAATAATGAAAGATATAGTGGACGGAAGAATAGATGAAATATTAGAAATTACAAGTTTAATTCCTACATCTGAACTTAAACCAGAACCAAGTTCAAGAATTTTACCTAATACAGAGGGTAAAGATGATGACATTGATTATAATTATGCCCGTGAAAATTACTACAATTTAATCGAAAGAAATCAAGACGCGGTAGAAGAGATGTTAGAGATTGCAAAGCAGTCTGAACATCCTCGTGCTTTTGAAGTAGTCGGACAGTTAATCAAATCTGGATTAGATGCCAATAAAGAATTAATGGCACTACATAAAACAAAAAAAGAATTGACTATAGAAAAGGGACCATCACAAGTAACAAATCAAGCAGTTTTTGTTGGTTCTACCGCCGAATTACAAAAACTCTTAAAGGTAAAACGTGCCGAGTGAAAATTATTTAGGAAACCCCAACTTAAAGAATGTTGGTCAGGTTATAGAGTGGACAGAGGAAACCCTTACTGAATATATGAAATGTAAGGAAGACCCTGAATACTTCATAAAGAATTTTGTCAAAATTATTCATGTAGATAGAGGGTTAGTTCCATTTGAGATGTATGATTATCAAGAAGATATGATACGTAAGTTCAATGATAATCGTTTTGTGATCTGTAAAATGCCCAGACAGACGGGTAAATCAACCACTATCATCGCATTTCTTCTTCATTACGTTCTGTTCAATGAAAGTGTTAACGTTGCTATCCTAGCCAACAAAGGAGCGGTAGCAAGAGAACTTCTTTCTAGATTACAACTTGCATACGAAAATTTACCTAAGTGGTTACAACAAGGCGCAGTTGTATGGAACAAAGGTAATATTGAAGTAGAGAACGGATCTAAAGTTATCGCTGCAGCAACTTCTAGTTCAGCTGTTCGTGGTAGTTCATTCAATATTATTTTTCTTGATGAGTTTGCCCACGTTCCTCAAAATATAGCTGAATCTTTTTTCACTTCTGTTTATCCTACAATTTCTTCTGGTGAATCAACCAAGGTACTTATTGTTTCAACTCCACTTGGTATGAATATGTTTTACAAAATGTGGATAGAAGCGGAAGAAAAAAGAAGTGACTATGTACCAATTGAAGTGCATTGGTCAGATATGCCAGGAAGAGATTTGAAGTGGAAAGAGGAGACAATACGTAATACTTCTGAAATACAGTTCACACAGGAGTTTGAATGTGAATTTGTAGGATCAACATATACACTAATTGCTCCATCAAAACTTAGATCGATGGTTTTTACACCACCGATTCATAGTAATAATAATTTGGATGTATTTCAGGAACCGATAAAGAATCATACATACGCTTTAGTAGCAGATAGTGCTCAAGGAAAAGGTGTAGATTATTCAGCATTTATTGTATTCGATGTTTCTGAAATGCCGTACAAACAAGTAGCAAAATTTAGAGATAATACTATTTCTCCTATGTTATATCCAAATGTAATTTACAATGTAGGAAATAAGTATAATTGTGCTCATGTACTCATTGAGGTGAATGATATTGGTTCTCAAGTCGCTGACACTTTACATTATGATTTAGAGTACGAAAACATAATGATTATTACAATGAGAGGTAGAGCTGGACAACAAATTGGTGGTGGATTCGCAAAGAACATTCAATTAGGACTAAGAACGAGCAAACAAATCAAAAGAATTGGGTGTGCTACTCTAAAGGATATAGTAGAACAAGATCAATTAATTCTTCCAGATTTTGAAACGATTAGAGAACTCACAACATTTGCTCTAACAAATA
>Ga0209091_10001042_pt1 | contig 25141 bp, 27 predicted proteins | sample ArcticOcean_MG_C_6_FD_187438 | JGI IMG/M metagenome (GOLD analysis project Ga0209091, IMG submission 187438) | Marine microbial communities from western Arctic Ocean - ArcticOcean_MG_CB8_128 (SPAdes) (version 2) | ecosystem: Environmental > Aquatic > Marine > Oceanic | place: Arctic Ocean...
TTAATTGCTAAAAAAGAGCCATAATAATCTATTCCATTTAAAAATCCATAATAATTTAACAATAAACTAGATAAATATGAAAAAAAACCATCACTATATGCAGAATTGTTAGGATCAAAAACTTTATTATTTATAGTTTTGTCTTCTTTATTCAAAAAATTTGGTAAATTTAATATATTAAAACTAGAATCCTTGTCATTGTATTTACCTATCATATATTTTGTAGGATCAACTAATGGACTATATTTAAAAAAAATCTTCTTATTAATATTATTATTAGAACTATCAACAATAATACCATTAAATTTTGAATATCCTATTTTTTCAGTCAATGTTTCTAATTTATATACATTGTTCAAATTGATTGAATTATAATTAGTTTCATTAAAATTAAAGAATCTCTCGTATAATGGAATATAATTTTGAGGAGTTTCTAAATTTAAAAACTCTTCTGATTTTATTTTATCAAATAATTCAGTATTTTTATTTTTCCTATAATTTATATCCATAATTATTTATTACTTTATTAATAATAAATAATTTTCTTGTTTTAAACGTTTTTCTATAAAATATTAATATTTAGTTTTTTGTATTAAAGTATTAAGAATGTTACAGCTGTTCCTAAACCCATTAATGCCATATATAATCCAACATTTGAACTATTTGTGAAATCTATATCTGTATTAAGAATATTAGATACAAAATTATCGGAAGTATTACTATCATAATGTGCTGCAGGTGGTGGTTGTGCTGGTTTAGCTAGTACTGCTCCTGGTGCTTCTGTTCCTGCTGCTGGTTCTGCTGCTGGTGGTGGTTCTGCTACTGCTGGTTCTGCTGCTGGTGGTGGTTCTGCTGCTGCTGGTGCTGGTTTTGCTGCTGCTGGTTCTGCTGCTGGTGCTGGTTTTGCTGCTGCTGGTTCTGCTGCTGGTGGTTCTGCTGCTGGTGGTTCTGCTGCTGCTGGTTCTATTGGTGATTGAAATTCTTTTTTTTTATTATTTGCAATCAGTCTATGATCATTATAGTATTTATTTGTTTTATCAAAACGGACATGTAACCATGGTACGCCCCTACCATCGGTATTTAGATAAATTGTTTTATTTTTATTTTCTATTTCATCTAATAAAAGTGTTGCTACTTTTTGCCATAAATTTTTTTGAACTTCATCTATATCCTCAGCTCTAACAAAATGTGCAATATTTTTAAACTTATTTTTATCTTCAAAAGAATAGGTATCACATGGTGTTATTAATGATGCATCATTGTTTAAATTACTAAAAACTGCTATTTCATTTATTTTATTACAATTCTTAAATTTTGAATTGTATGTTTCAAATTCTAGTGAATTTGCAGTTTCTTTGGGTAACAATTCTCCCGCATTTAATATAGTATGTTTATATGGTTGATTTATGGAATTTTTATTTAATTCGGGGCATTCCCAAAAAAAAACTTTAAACTTATTAATACCTAATTTATCATTAAAATATTTACAAAAATCTCTATCTTTACTCATTTTTTCAAATACTTCTTTAAATGTTTTTTTTTTACCATTTTCGATAAAATTACCGATTATTATATTTTCATTTCCATTTTCATATTCCTGTTTATAATATGGTAATGCTGCTTTTTCTTTTGCTGCTGTTTCTACTGCTGCTTTTTCTGCTTCTGCTTTTGCTACTTCTGCTTTTGCTTTTGCTTTTTCTGCTGCTGCTTTTTCTGCTGCTGCTTTTTCTGCTGCTGCTTTATCTGTTATAAATTTTAAAATATAATCTTGATTTTCTATAATATTTTTTTTTAAATCAATGAGGTAAAAATCTTTATGTTCAGGAATAGCAAAATATAAATGTTGTAATTTTATAAGATGATCTTTATCATTTAATATTGTTTTAATATGACTCCAACTATCATCTATAAATTGAATAATTTTATATTTTTTCAGTGCATAAATTTTTAGGTATTGATCCATTTTAATTTGATCTATTGTAATATTGATATTATTATTTGTTAATAATTTAAATATATCATCTCTCCATTTTTCACTATTTGCAGAAATAATAAAAATATTACCATTAGTATGATTTTTTTTCATATCATCAATAACTTTTGAAAATATACATTCCTCTTTGTAATTATTAAAAATATTTATCATATTATCAATTGGATGTCTGTTATTATAGCCTTCGGGGAAATTTCCTATAGGTTTTTTAACACATGTATGAACTACTCCATCAAAATCATAACCATAATTATTATCATAATTAAAATAACATATTACTGGTAAATGGTCGGATAAATAATTTTTTTCAACATTAGATATATAATTGTCAATGTTTGTATATATTAAATCTGATTTAAAATTTACTTTATAACTTTTATTATTATTATTCTGTAAATCTTGTAAAATATTTTTACTATTATAACAACAAGTTTGCTCATCATCATCACTATTTGTAAGTTTCAAATTAAATTTTGTAAAAACTTTTTTTTTTTCGTTTGAATAAAATTCATTCATATCTCCAGAAACAATAATTTTACAATTGTCTGCTAGTTCTTTATGTTGATCTTGAATTAAGTTTATACTTTTTTCAATAAATTTTTCAAAATTATCATAATTAATATAATAGCGACTAAATTCATATTGTTTCTCATGTTCTAACCAAATATTTATTACTATTAAATATGTATTTGTTTTTTTATCTTGTAATATAGTTATAATTATTGGTCTATTATCATAATCACAATTAATATCAGGTATTTTTGATAAATCTATTTTTGTTAAACATTTTTCTATTGTTTTTATATCATCAATATTATTATTAATTATATTATTAATCTTTTGTTGATTATTATTTTTTTTATATGAAAAAATGTTACTATAATATGCTGCAAATAAATTAAATTTTTCAGGATTCCATAAAGTTGATCCTTTCTCATGTTTAAAATGAACAGATAATGTATTATAATTATCTATATTAGACAAAGCAGTTTCTTGAACACATAAAATATCAGGTTTAATATTTAAAATTGATTCTTCAATTTTTTTTACATGATCAATATTTGTAAATATCGGGTTATATATATTCCAGGTCATAAATTTAAACTGTGAAAAACCAGCTCCACCATATAAAATTTTTCTTTTCTTTAAAGTTCTATTAAAATTATTTTTTTTCATTTAAATTACCTATACTATATTTATAAATTTAATTTAATAATTATAATTATTAAATTAAATTACTAATTAAATAATATTTTTTAATAATATTTAGTAAATAATGACTTTAGAACTTAAAAAATTTGAGATGAAAAATATTAGTTTCAAACCCGATGAAAATAAAGGTCCTGTTATTGTCTTAATTGGCCGGCGTGATACAGGTAAATCTTATCTTGTTAGAGATCTTCTTTATTATCACCAAGATATTCCCATTGGAACTGTTATTAGTGGAACTGAAGCCGGTAATGGGTTCTATGCTGAACATGTCCCCAAACTCTTCATTCATGAAGAATATAATACTGCAATTATTGAAAATATTTTAAAGCGTCAGCGTACTGTTTTAAAACAAATAAAAAAAGAAATGGAAACCTTTAGAAAATCTACTATTGACCCTCGTGCATTTGTTATTTTAGATGATTGCCTTTTTGATGCTAGTTGGACCAGAGATAAAATGATGAGATTATTATTTATGAACGGGCGTCATTGGAAAATGATGCTGATCATCACAATGCAATATCCCCTTGGTATTCCTCCAAATCTCCGTACAAATATAGATTATGTTTTTATCCTACGCGAACCATACATATCTAATAGAAAAAAAATATATGAAAATTATGCGGGTATGTTTCCAACTTTTGAATCCTTTTGTCAAGTTATGGATCAATGCACGGAAAATTATGAATGTTTAGTAATTAATAATAATTCTAAATCTAATAAATTGAGTGATCAAATATTTTGGTATAAAGCTGACCATCATAAACAATTCAAATTAGGTTCAAAAGAATTTTGGGAAATTAGCAAAAATCTTGAATCTGATGATGAAGAAGAAGTTTATGACCCGAATACACGAGATAAGAAAAAAGGACCTAAGATTAATGTGCGGAAGAGTAAATGGTAAGTGGGGAGATCGCCCCACACGCGATTTTATAAATTTTTTTTATATTTAGATAATTTTTTTATATTTAGATAATTTTTTTATATTTAGTTATATTATATATAAATAATGACTCCAATTCTTGGAGATACTAAAGAAAAATTAATTACACAATTGGCTAAATATAGATACTATGCTAAAAATCCGAGAATTATGGATGAAGAATCTGGAGAATTTGTTTTATTTATAAGCAACATGCTTCATAATGGGACAATAGATAAAGAATGCGAAAAATTTGAAATAACAGAAACAGAAATAAAACAAGAATTAGCTGATTATGAAACCGGAAAAAAAAAGGTCGGGGGTAAAAAATCACGTAAAAAATCAAGAAAACATAAAAAAAGAAAATATAAAAAATCTAAAAAATATTGCAAAAAAAAATCTAGAAATAAAAGAAGATAAATATTTTAATTTGTTTTCATAAAATTTAATTTAATTATGAAAACAAATATTTAGTATAATCGCTTAACCTAGAAGTTAAGCAAATTTTGCTTTTATAATTTTGCTTCAAAAATAAAAAAGTAAATATAAAATATTTTTGCTTTTATAATTTTGCTTCTAAAATATAAAAGTGCTTTTACAATAATATCGCTTTTATAAAATCGCTTTTAAATTATAATAACGATATTAACTTAAAGAAATAGTAATAAATAATATTATAAAATGACTTCATTCAATATTGTGGACTTAATTACAAACAATCCAATTACAAAACTAACTGAAACACATAATAATAATTTATTAAATAAAGTAAAAAATAGTTTTAATGAATCAGAGCAACAATTATTTATAGCAAGTTTTTATAGTTATTTAAATTATCATAAAACAGATGATTATATTGTGGATTTAGATAATATATGGAAATGGTTAGGTTTTAATCAAAAAATAAATTGTATAAGAGTTTTAGAAAAAAATTTTGAAATGGAAAAAGATTATAAAAAATCGCTTTGCAAGTTGGCAAAGCAAACAAATATTGAAATTAATAATGATAAGTTTGCAACCGAAGTTACAGTTGCAAAAAAAAAAGGTGGGCAAAATATTCAAAAATATTATTTAAATGTTAAAACCTTTAAATCACTTTGTTTAAAAGCACAAACAAAAAAAGCAGATGAAATCCATGAATATTATATCAAATTAGAAGAGCTTATTCAAGAAGTATTAGAAGAAGAAGCAACTGAAATGAAAAATAAATTATTAATTAAAGATAATCAATTAAATGAAAAGGAAGACATTATCTCTCAAAAAGACAATTTACTTAAAAATGCAAATCAAGACAAATTTAAAACTATTGAAAAAACACTTGTCTCTCAATTCCCAGTAAATAATGAATGTATTTATTTTGGAACAATTGATAATACCAATGAAAAAGGAGAGAAACTAATTAAATTCGGGCATAGTAACAATCTTCCATTAAGAGTTCAAGACCATCATAAAACATATACTAACTTTATTTTGAGAGATGCCTTTAAAGTTCATAATAGACAAGAAATAGAAAATGCTATTAAATCACATCCTAAAATAAAATCACATATACGCTGTATTGAAGTAAATGGAAATAATAAACACGAAATTTTAGCATACGATGCAACTTATTTTACTATTAGTCGTCTATCAAAAATCATTAAAGATATTATAACTGAAAAAACATATAATATTGAAAATTTTAATAAAGTAATAGAAGAAAATAATAATTATAAAATAGAAGTTGAGAGACTAGGTAATGAAAATGAACAATTAAAAATAGAAAACAATGAATATAGAGAGAAAAATGAAAAATTAGAACTTTCTCTCAAAACTATTACAGAAAAATATGAAATTAATCAAAATAATAATATTTTAGAAAATGGTTTTAATATTGATTCCAACCTAAAATCTAAGTTTGATAAATTTATTAATGAATGTTGTATTTTACATAATGATTTAGAAGTAGATTCAACGACTATTGTAGCACAATTCCGTATTTATAATAGAACTAAGCCTACAAAATTATTATTTGAAAATTTCAATAAATATATGAGAACACGTTTTTTAGCGTGTCGTCTTAAAAATCAAACTTCTAATCAAGTATGTCATGGATTTAAAGGAATAGCATTGAAAACAATAGAATATAAAAAACTTTATAGTTCTAATGAAGTAGAAAATTTTTTATTTGAAAATTGTGCTTTCTCTCCAAACTATCGCGGAGCAACTAATAAAATTGTAGAAGAATTTATTAATTATAAAAAAAATAATGATTTACTAATTAATAATAATGAATCCAAAGATATTAAAAATTATTTGAAAAATTGTCAATATATTGTAGGAGGACCAATCCGGCTTCATAATATTGATGCAACGTTTGAAGGTTATTATGGCATCTCTCTTAAAAATGATTTAAATAATAATGAACGAATTAGTAGCACAACAAGTGGTAAATGTGTTCAAAAGTTAGATGCAAAAACAAAAGAAGTATTAAATAGTTGGTCTTCAATTGCAAAAGCAGCATTACATGAAGAATTTTCATCTGCAAAAATGAGTCGGGCTATTAAAAATAATACTTTAATTAATGATGCTTATTATGTAAGTGGGGAGATCGCCCCATACGCGATTATTTAAAGTGGGGAGATAAGCAAAAGCCATATGCGATTATTTAAAGTGGAAATTTATATCATTTTTATTATAAAAACCACTTTTAATATAAAAACCACTTTTAATATAAAAACAAAATTAACTTAAAAAATCTAAAAACCCTTTTTTATAACTATAAAGATATGTTACAAATGTTATTACCATTAATGATAGCATAATTGTTATAATATCACTTCTGCTATATTTAAAACTATGTAAGATTAACATAGTAGTTGTTAAACAAAGAAAACTTAATACTCCCAAAATAGTATGTATTAAAAATCCTTTAACAGCAAGTGGATTATTTTCGGCAACAACATTGTATTGCATCAAATTAATTAAAAAAAAACTGGCACTGGCAAATGCAAAAACATTCACAAAACTATAAAATTTACTAACATGTTCTAAAAAAGTCAATGCTAAAGCTATTATTAAACCACTTGTTAAAAAATAGAAAACAAATGTTCTAATCAATACTTTAACATCCATTATTTATTTATTATAATAAATAAATATTATATTTCATATTTATTTTATACTTTTATTACATCCACATAATAAAATAAATTCTTTAAATTCATTTATAATATTATTTGTAATTTTCCCTATAAAATGTGTTAAGTTTAACCAATTCTTAAGAAATTTTTCTTCGTGGGTTATTATACTATCTTTCTTTAAATTCAATAGTGTTTCACAATTATGTGCAGATTCTAATAATTTTGAAAATAGATAATAATGTTGTTCTTTAGAACAATAAGTATATTCCAAATGGCGTCTATTTTCTGCTATTATCTGTAAATTAACTAACAGTATCATTCCTTTTTCATCTTTTAATATTTCACTTTCAATAAAATCAACTATTTTGTATAATGATTTTGGATTATAGTTATAATTATTATTTATTATATTAATTCGTTCCTCATATAGTTCTTTTAAACTATAATTGCTATAATTAATTTTATGATAATTTGGATCATTATATTTCATATTAATATTACTATGATTTATAATAGATATAATTTTGTATTTATTATAAATTCCTATAATATTTTATAGTTTTTGTATTTTAACTGATTTACAAATTAAATCATCAATTTTTTTTTGTTTTTTATTAGTTTCTTTATAATCATAACTACAATTATGATTTAGCGGGTCTTTATGATATTTGCAATAATAATTTTCACATTTACAAGCAAAATCAGTTAATTTAATTTTCTTTGTACAATTAATTAAACTACAAATATGTGGGGGTGTTTCAGTTTTACTCATATTACCTTATTATAAGCAAATAATTTATTTTTATATTTTTAAATAAATTATTTCAATTTTATCTTTTTTTGGATTTGGTTTTTTTTTTAGTTTTTCCACCTTTTTTATTTTTAGAAGTAGAACCAGAACTAGAACCAGAACTAGAACCAGAACTAGAACCAGAACTAGAACCAGAACTAGAACTAGAACTAGAACTAGAAACAGGTTTCTTACGTTGTCTTCTTCTAGTTCTAGTTCTAGTTTTTTTTTTAATTTTTTTATTGCGAATTTTAGTTATATTTAGAAATTGTCTACGTTCTAATTTACTTATTTGATCTGCTTCAATAAAATCAGATGTTATAATACTAGCAAAATCTGATATTTGTCGTTTTTCAAATGCCCTATATATAAGATTTGCAGTATAAAACATATTTTGATGTTTTCGCGTATCATTTCTAGCTGTACTTCTAATTGCCCATCTCATTTTGTCGCCTGATCTAACAAAAACTTCTTTATGTTGTAAATATAAAAATTTAAATGTTAAAAATAAAAGAATATCATCAATTTCAGATTGAGATGGTGAGGGGATAATAATAATTGGTTTGGATAATTGTTTTGCTACTTCAATAAATAATTTTTTATTATGATCCTGACAAAAAATAATAACAAAAAAATCGTTCTCTAAATAATGATTAATAGCAACTACGATATCATCTATATCATCATAATTTTTTTTACCATTTAAATAAAATATATTTTCTGCATCAAATAATACAATTTTTTGAGCAGTACTAGTTATTGTTTCTATATCCATATGTTTCTCTTTTATTTTATCATATGAATTATTTTTAAAAAAATTGTAAGTTATTTGATAAGAGTTATTGTCTTTATCAGAAGAATTATATATTATATCGTGTTCATCTTCTAATAATTTACAAACATCATCATTTGTTTTATTACCTATAATGCGATAATTTCTATTAAATTCAATTACATACTGGCTTGGGCGTATACCTGAAGGTGGTGGTGGTGGTCGTTGTGGTGATTTTATTTTTTTTTTTATAATTTTCATTGTATATATATAATAATATAATTAATCAATATTAGGTTTATCAGATTCTTCTTTTTCTGTTCTATCTTTTTGGCGTTGTAAAATTTCACTTAAACCATGATCATTATCTTTTGGTTTTCCTACAATTACATCTTCAGCTTCAAATAATTCTTTACGTAAATCTGCTGTTGCAGCATCATCGTTTTCACCATCTCCAAATAATAAATTCTTACCTGGAACATCCATTCTATCTGCATTTACTAAATTCCCATCTTCATCAATAGTTTGCATAAGTTTATTACCTTCTTTTTCTGCTTTTGCAACATTTTCTTCAATCGCTTTACGTTTAGAATCTTTTACGCGTTTCTTAAATTCTTCTTTAGAAACTTCATCGTTTTGTTTCTTTTGTGCCATTAATTCATTTAGTTCTTTTTCTAAATATTCTACACGACCTGTTTTATATGCTTCTGGGTGGAATGGCATCCACATACCAACTGGTCCCACATAAACATCGTGATTTGTATCTTCTTGTCTTAGCATTTTACATTTCATTTCTGCTTCTTCTTGTGTCGCAAATACACCTCTAACTTTTATACCTCGTGTATTTGTTTGAAATTCGTGTTTTTCATTATATTCTTTAGTCAATTGCTCTTCTTTTGCATCAATGAAAGATTTATATTCATCATCTAAACTTGTTAAAAATAAATTTTCTTTTTCTTCTTCTACAAATTCTTCCATATCTTTAGTAAGTTTGTCAAAATCCACATTATACTTATAACTTAAGAAATTCAAAAATTGAGTATATTTTTCAAAAGTCTTTTTAAATTCAAAATTTTTCAAGAATTTTTCAAAGAAAAATAATTGTTTATTTCTAATTATTTCTTCAGGAGAAATGAAACTTAAACAAGCAAACTTTTGTCCTGCAATTGGTTTATCTTCATCTAATAAATCAACATATTTCGTATTTTCAGCAGTTTCAAGATTCTCTTTTTTTGCTTTAGCAGATTTTTTTGCCGACATTATAATATTAATAGATTGCTTTGTTTAAATAATTTTAAATACTAATTTATTAAAACTAATTTATTAAAAACTAATTTATTAAAAACTAATTTATTAAAATTAATTAGAATTAACAAATTTAAAGTTTAGATTTAAGAAAAATAATAAGTTTAATTATTTTATTTTTTTCTTTATATTTATTATAAACAAAATGAATCCAGGTATGGGAGAACTCGTTAAAAGAGCCATTAAATATTTAGTAGAAGGTCTTATGGTTGCGATTGTTGCCTTTGTTATACCGCCTGAAAAACGTGCTTTAAAATTTGAAGAAATTGCTATTATTGCATTAATGGCTGCCGCAACATTCTCTATTTTAGATACATTCGTTCCAACTATGGGTGCAAGTGCTAGATCAGGCGCTGGTTTTGGTATAGGCGCCAATCTTGTTGGATTCCCTAGACTCGGTTAAATTGAAATATGAGAGCATTTTAAGGACCAATTATTTTAATAATATATTATTTTTTTTAATATATTATTATTTTTTTAAAATATATTATTTTTTTTGAGATAATTATTGTTATTTTTTCAATAGATTTTCAAAGTTTGTGGGTTCTCTAAAAAATTGAATAGAAAAAAATTGACACAAAACAATAGTACACAGAACAAACAAACACAAACACAAACAAACAAACACCAACACTAAGATGTCTTGCTACAAGACATACGACACGACGCTCCTCAGCAAGCTCCCTAACGACGTTCTTGACCACATCTGGTCTATGAACCACGTGTGGGCAGCCAACGTCTTGCAGCAAGCTGTTCGCTCGTTCATCAAGACCAAAGTTGTGGAACTTATTTCCATGATTGAGTTTGCATTTACCGACTGCAAACTTGGTGCAAATGTAAATGGCTACAATGTCTTTTACAAGAGCAAGGTCTTGGACCGTGGAGACGTGTTGAAGACTTTTGGTTGCTGTAAGTGTTGTGCAAGACACCAAACGAACAAACCAAGAGTTTTGGCGAAATGGAAAAACTTGACGATGCCAACGACACAAGAGACCGATTGTAGCTGCTCTTGCAGAATGTTGTCACGCAACATCTGCCGGGAGGTTGACTAAACCAAAAAACCAAAAAAAGAAAAACCAAACAAACCAAAAAAAGAAAAAAACCAAAAAAAGAAAAAAACCAAAAAAAGATAAAAAGAAAAAAGAAAAAAAGGCTTAAAACTCCTTTTTTTCTTTTTATCTCTTATTACATAATAAATATATAATTCTTTAAAAACATGAAAAAAAAAGCAAAAAAAGATTTGGCAATTTTTTTGGAATGGGACATTCTTAAAATGTCCAATTTTGATATGAGCCAGCCTTTATATAAAAATGGTTGAAAAATGCTTTAAAAATCAGTTTTATTACCTTTAAGGTTTAAAATAAAAAATAACAATATGTAAAAAGTCCTTACCATGAGTTTTTTACAAATTTTTGAGAATTTTTATGTATCATTTATGGTACATATGAAAAATCTCAAAACTCTCAAAAAAAATTAAAAATATTTATAAATAGAAAAAAGATTACAAAATATTAAATATAAATAATGATACGAAAGCATATTGTCAAAATGATACAAAATGGTATATAAAATTCTCAAATTATTTTGAGAAAAATAATGTACCATTTTTTGATACAAAATAATTCTCAAAATTCTCAAAAAATATATAAATTTATTATAATTTTTAAAGTATAAACTTAATTGGTATAAATAAACATCTATAAAAAATAGTTATTCATACCATAAAACAAATGATACATAAATGATACATTAAAACTCTTAACATTAAAACAATTTAGAGAAATTTTAATGTATCATTATTATATAAAATGGATACACATAATTCTCAAAATTCTTCAATTGAATTATATTGTGATAAATGTGACTATGTTGCTAAAAGAAAATCTGATTTAGCAAAACATTTTAACAGCAAAAAACACAATGATACATTAAATGATACAAAAAAATCTAACTATCCTTGTATGTGTGGAAAAATATATAAATTTCATTCTGGATATTATCGTCATAAAAAAAAATGTGATTTTATTGAAAATAAAGAAACAAATAATGATATTTCAAATACGCAATTGACAATATCAAATGACACAATAATACAAATATTAAATGATAATAAAGAATTAAAAAATATTATATTTCAACAGCAAAATCAGTTAATGAAACAACAAGAACAAATAAGCGAACTTATACCAAAGGTAGGCAATAATAATAATAATACACAAAATAATAAGTTTAATATTAATGTATTTTTAAATGAGCAATGCAAAGACGCAATAAACTTAAGTGATTTTATAAAATCATTACATGTTACATTGGAACAATTAGATTTTACAAAAAAAAACGGATTAGCAGATGGAATAAGCAAAACAATAATAGACAATATGAGTAAATTGAGTATATACGAGAGACCAATGCATTGTACTGATACAAAGCGGGAGACACTTTACATTAAAGAAGACAATGCATGGTCAAAAGATAAAGCCAAAGAAAAAGTAAAGAATGTAATAAAAAAAACGTCTTCAAAAAATTACAATGCATTAATGGATTGGAAAATGTTAAATCCAGATTTTATGAAGAGCGAGGATAAGACTGATTATTTTACAAAAACAATATCAACAATAGGGAAGTCTACCGATTCTATAGATGAAAAAGTAATTAAAAAATTATGTAAAGAAACGTATATAAAAGATAATATGTGTTAAAATTTATAACAATGTTTTATTCTTATAAATTTTAATTTTTTTATATATTTTCTAGTTTTTTATCTTCTTTTTCCATATGGTTTAGCACTTTTTATTTTTGTTTTTTGTTTTTTTTTGCCTTGTTTTGCAGTTTGTTTTGCAGTTTGTTTTGCAGGTGATTTTTTTGCTTTTTTTGCTTTTTTTGTTTGATTTGTTTTATTTTTATTCTCCTTATTTTCTAAATTTTTCTTATCATTTTCAAATGGAACATATCTTAAAAAATGTATTTCATATTCTTTTGTTCCCTTTTTGAAGCCCTTTTCAATTAAATTTTTAAATTTATTTGCTTTTTCAGCCCGTATATCTTCAAGAGTTTTTTGTTTTCCAATACAATTTATACTAAATCTTTTTAATAATCCTTTTTGTTCAAGTCTATTTTTTAATTGAACTTTAAATAAATATTCAGACATACATAATAATCTATTTTCATCAAAATAAGGACGATCTGCATAAATAAATATTAAATAAAAATATAACATGGTATCAATTGATGCAACTTTAATTTTTTGATTGTCAATATAAATTAAATTATAACTGTGACACGCTTCTGCTTTATAAATAATAGCAATCGTATCTCTATTTATAACTACTTCATAATGTTCAGCTACATATTCACCAATTGCTGGTTTTTTATTAATTTTAATATTATTAAAACCTTCATAATTTAATTGTTCTTTTAATATTGTAGCACTTTGTTCTGGTTCATCAGACAATATATCAAAATCAGGTATAGAATTTATTACTCTTTTTTCTTTACGCGGCATATATTTCCCATATAAACTTGCTGCATAACCACCGAAAAATACTAATCCTTGATTAATAAAACTTTGTTTGCTTAATTCGTAAATAGCATTTCTTTCTTCAATCGGACCTTCATATGTTCGTTGAAAATCCTGTCTTACACATTGTTCTCCTTTTAATGGATAATTTTTATTTAATAATAACAATCTTTTTAATACTTTTTCCCATCTAGAAACATCTCCCATAGGTCTAGATAATTCTTGATACATAGCCATACGTAAAAAATTAGGAGGGCAATAACCTATGCCATTAACTTTAATACATTTTTTATGTAAATTATTAAAAAGATGATAATCTAATTGTGTAACATCAGCAATTGGAATAAAATTAACAAAAACTTTATATGTTCCGCTATGAACTCCTGATTTTGCTTCGACTTCTTTATATCCTTCTTTATAAAAAATGTCAGCAATTTTTTTGGCATCTTCAAGTGCATTTGCAGTAAAAAAATCATAATCAGGTATTTCTACATCTTTATTATAGAAGCGAAATTGTTCGGGTAATATATTATTAATTGCTGTTCCACCATAACATAAAATTTTATTTGTACGTAAATAATGTTCTAATAAAGAAATAATTTTTTGTATATCTTCACTTTGTGCTAGTTTTTTACCCGTTATTTCCCCAGCTTCATCAACTGCATCTCTTAAAATTTGTAATTCTTTTTCTTCAAATGATTTATAGTCCATAATTAAACTAAACAATATATAATATATTAAAATATTATATATTATTTGTATTGATAGTAATAATTTTAAATTAAGTTATTATTTTATTTTACATTGTTTAGTAGTATCATCAAAACCTTTATCTAAAATTTCACAAAAATTAGCATCAACTTTTGTATTCCCACCAAGTTCATAAATTTTTTCATAATTAGGATCATCTTGTTCTGATTCTATTAAATGTGCTGGTTTGAAAACAATTGCTTTATTGCCCTCTTTCATAAACATAATTTTATTATAATGAATTAATTGATTATCTACGTTTTGGAATTTCATAGCAATAAATTGACAGCCATTACTATATGCTTTTGTCCAATCATAATTTTCTATACTATTATTTAAATCAGGTAATACTATAAATAATGATTTTTTTGTTTGGGCTTTTAATAAAGCATTATTATCGCCTGCAGCAAGTAATGTTTGATATCTTAATAATCCTAAATTTGGTCCACCAGATTGTAAATTAACATAATCTATTAAGTCAGTTTGCTGAACATTAACATAGTTTTTGGCATTTACCATAATAATATATTTGTTTTGTAATTCATTATCATTTATGTTTGACATTACTAATTTTTCTTCTCTTATTCTGCATCTATTTTGATTTTGATCATTATTATTAAATAAAACACTTTTAATAAGAATCGCCATTTTTTTATATATGTTAATGTTATCACTCATTATTCTAAAATGTAAAAACAATGGATCACCATGATTAGCTATTTTATTAGAATGATTTTCATTTTTTATTATATTTAATACATCTTGAAATTTCATATAATTATATGTTTCTTTTATAGAATTGTTATTAGCAGTTGATGCGGCAATAATTGGGTCATTATCATAAGAATATATTTCAAAATCTAAACAACGCGCGCCTTGATAAATACATTTTCTAAGAGCACATCCATCAACCCAATTATTTTTATACCCATCAACACAACAACAATTATACGCAGTTTTTATAAAGAAATTTTTGACTAATATATTCAGTTTATTGTCTTCAGTAATTTCAATAGGCAAAGCAGCAACATCTGTTCTTAAATCGTTGCCTTCTTTATATATTGAATTTATTCTTACACAACTTCTTGACTTATTGCTTAATGTGCTATATATCCAACTTAAAACGGAAAATAATATAAAAAAAATTATTACAAATGATATAATAACTACATTATTTTCAGAACCCATTAATTGGTCAAATTTTTTACCTATACCCTCTTTTGTTTTATTAAAATTATCTTTTATATTATAATCTGGCATTATTTATTAATTAAATTATATATATATTATTATTTAATATAGATTTAATAAAAAAAATAATATATATATTAATATAGTGTTTTAATAATGGCTGGTGGTTTATTAAATTTAATTGCAATTGGAAATCAAAATATAATTTTAACAGGGAATCCTAGTAAAAGCTTTTTTAAATCTAAATATGTTAAATATACAAATTTTGGATTACAAAAATTTAGAGTTGATCAAACTGGTAATCAAGAATTACAAGTTTGTAGCCCGACTACAATTAGTTTCAAAATACCAAGATATGGTGATTTATTAATGGATACATATTTGGGTATAACCTTACCAAATATTTGGAGTCCAATTTACCATTATACTTCTGCAGATTTTTCTCAAACAATAAGTGGAGAATATAGACCATATGAATTTCAGTGGATAAAAAATATAGGTAGTCAATTAATAGAAGAAGTTCAATTTACATTCAATGGTCGTTTAATTCAAAAATATAGCGGTTCATATATACAAAATGTAGTTGAAAGAGATTTTGATGCTAATAAAAAAGAACTATTTAATTTAATGTCTGGACATACAAGTTATCTAAATGATCCTGCTAATTATGCTAATAGAAATAATAATTATCCTAATGCATTTAATTATAAAGACACAATAGATCCAAGTGGAATAGAACCTTCAATAAGACAAACACAGTTATATATTCCAATAAATAGTTGGTATAGTATGGCTTCTACAATGGCGTTACCATTAATATGTTTGCAATATGATGTATTAGAAATTAAATTTATTTTGAGACCAATTTCACAATTATTTACAATTAAAAATATATTATATGATGTTAGTGCTAATACTGAAAACATATACCCTTTAACTTATAATGAATTCCCAAGAATTTTTCCAGATCAATCTAAAAAAGAACAATATGGCTATTACAGATTTATCCAAGAACCACCGACAAGAGATATAAGTTACAATTTTAGTTATCCAGATAAAATAATGAAATTTAATGGAAAAATACATTTAATAACAACCCAATGTTTTTTGGGAGATGAAGAACGTAGATTATTTGCAAATAATAAACAAGAATATTTGATTAAATTAGTGTATGAAACAAAAAAAGAATTAACTCAAAATAATGGAAAAATTACATTTGATAGTAATGGGTTAGTTTCTAGTTGGATGTGGTATTTACGCCGGGATGATGCAAAAGAACGCAATGAATGGTCAAATTATACGAATTGGCCATATGAAAATAAAGAACCAAATAATTTACAATTATTAGATATAACTAATAGTGGAAATTCCGAATTTATATATTATAATAGTCATATAAATAATGTCAATTATAAACTAGATACCAAAAAATACTTAAATTCAAACTTAAATTCAGAATTTAGATTATTAAAAGAATTAGAACAATTAACTGATTTATCAAAAAATATTTATATAACAGGAAATGTACCAGATGATTTTAGTCAGAAAAATCATAAAAATATTTTAACAAAATTCGCAATAATTGTTGATGGTAAATATAGGGAAGATGATTATCCAAGCGAATTATATAGTCAAATAGAAAAATATAATACTTCCAATGGTTATAGTAAAGAAGGATTATATTGTTATAATTTTGCATTATCTACTGATCCATATAAATACCAACCAAATGGAGCATTTAATACAAATAAATTTAAAACAATAGAATTTGAATATAATATTGCAATTAATCCTCCATTAGATAGGAATAATGTTGATTTCAGAACAATTTGTGACCCAGAAACAGGTGTAGTAATTGCTACTTCAAAAGACCCTGGTTCAATTTATAAATATAAGTATGAATTATATATAATAGAGGAACGTTATAATATATTAAAATTTCAAAGTGGAACAGCAGATTTAGAATATTCCCGATAATTAGATAAGTTTATAATATATTAAATTTTTTTATTTTAATATATTAAATTTTTTTATTTTAATATATTAAATTTTAATATTTTTAATATATTATAAAACGATGGTTCATTTGAGTAACCCAACAATGATAGGTATAATGATTTTTTATTCAATATTAACATTTTTCATAGGTCCTTTGATAACACAATTGTTTTTAGCCGAACATCCCGACCAATGTGTAGCAGGATTTTTATTAGGTTTTACCATTAGTGTGTTACTTTGGATGAAATATGGTCGCAAATATGCTAAAAAATGAATATACATTCTATAATTTAGTTTTGGGAACTTTACGTGTTCCATAGCCATTTTTAATACGTGATTTTTTTGCTAATTTTAATGCTTTAGAATTTTTTAGACAGCCTTCTTGCAAAATATTATAATCTATTGCTGCTGCTTTGCCTCCACTTATTGATGATGCTAAACGTGCAATACCCCAACTATATGACGTTTGGCTTGGACGAGACCCAGATGAATAAAATGCTCCTATTCCTTTTTTAACAATTTTATTTAATGCTTTAATGGAGCAACCAGTTTTTTTTGCTAAATTATTATTGATAACGATTTTATTAACTTTATATATTTTTTCGGCATTTATAAGATGTTGTGATTTTTTATTTTTAAATGATGTTAATGGTTTTCTATTAATATAAATACCTTTTTTATATGCAGCTCTAGATTTTTGAAGTTGTTTTTTTTGTTTTGCTTTATCTTTTTTAGAGAGACGTTTTGGTAAATATTTAATGGGAACATTCATAATTAATATAATATAAAGTTTATTATATTAATTAAATATTTTTATTTATATAAATCAATAAAATAATATTCATAAAATGTTTTATTTAATGTAATTTTTAAAAATAATAAATATATTAAAAATATAAATAAACTAATAAAAATATTATTTATTAATATTAATTTTTTTTTATCAATAAAAAAATGTTTTCTAATAACCATTAATAAAATAAAAAGTTCAAAAATTATTATTGATAATTTTATAAAAAAAGGATGATGATTATTATTAAGAATTATTTCTCTATAACTAGTAAAAATAAATGCAAAAAAAACCAAATATAGAGGAGAGAATTTTATATAATTAAAATAATATAAGAATGATAATATCCATAACCATAAACAAAATATAAATAAAGTTTTATACTCAAATGGCAAAATCATTAATTATTTTATTATAATATAATAAAATAATTTAATATATTATAATAAAATTAATAAAAATGAAAGAAAAAATATTAAGATTTGAGAGAGGTCCACCCGGAAAAAAATATACAGCGTTTATTCAAGATAAAAAAACAAAAAAATTACGCAAACTTCATTTTGGAGCATCCGATTATGAACAATTTAAAGACCGTACGCCATTAAAATTATATGCTCATAAAAATCATAATACTCGTAAACGTATGCAAAATTATTTTTCAAGACATTCAGGAACAAAAAAACGCGGACAAGCAATAGCATTAGAAAAGAAAAAATCTAAAGGTTATTATACTCCTAAAATATTAAGTCATGTATATTTATGGTAAAAATCAAAATTCATATTTTGTTTCATTTGTATTAATATCCAAATCCATATACACATTCTCTAACATATTAGAAAGAAGAGATAAACGAGTTGACTTTGTATCATAAACCATACTTTTAAGTTGAGGAATTTCTGTAATGAGCGGAAACTTAACAGGAGTTGTTGGGATTTTATTATAAGCTTGTGGGTTGTTAATTCTGCGAGTTGGTGTAATCTTTCCAACAAGATTGGCTTGTATCGTTGAAACTCGTGGAATAGTTGGACCGGGCATATACGATCTCATAATTAGTGCATATGTTGCAGTAGCATAGATAGAGAGCATTTTTTTGTGTTTGGGTAAATATAATTATATAATAATATTGCTATCAATTTTTTTGAGAACCCCCAAAGTATAATAATATCAAAATTTATCATTTTTTTTACAATATTTATACGGAGCACATGATGCCCTCATAGTGAAGCCTTTTATTTTTTTTAAGCAGCGTTTTTTAGTAAAGCGACGTGGAAGATTAAAAACTTTCCCATCTTTGCGTTTACATTTTTTTGCTTTTTTTCCAGTTTTACAACAGTCTCTCATTAATTTATATTTTTAAAATAAAAAAATATAAATTAAATATTTTTTATTGTTTTATTGTTTGAATTTTTTCAGGATTTTTTGTTATACTTGCAAAAAAATAGTATATAGTATAACGCCATATAAAATAAAAAAAATCTACCAAAAATGAAGCTAATATTTTTGGAAATTCTATTAACATATAAATTACCCACATTTATATAATAATTATATTTTAATTTTCATATTTTTTCTTTCTTTAAAAGTTTTTGCTTTACTACGTTGTCCTAAAAATTTAAAATATTTTTTTGTTAAATTATACCGTTCTCTCACAAACTTAGCTTTTTTATAGCGAGTTTTTTTATGTTTTAACATTGCTTCCATTCTTACTTTCATAATCATACCAACTTGCCATATACGTTTGTGTGGATATTTTTTTGTTTTATATAGTCTCTCTAATTTTTTAATAGTTTTTTTAATATCATCAGTATTGCTATATTTAATACTAATAGTATCAGATGGATCTTTATCAATATATACATCAAATGATTTTTTAGGGTCATTGGGATTATAAAGGAATTGCTTCTGGTGGGTTTTCTTGGACATATATTTAATATGTTTCTTTGTTTTATTCATTATATATTAATGAATAAAACATTTTTTATAATGTTCTCTCAAATTTTTCTAGTATTAACTTTAATTTTTTTATATTTTTTTGTTTTATTATTATTCTTATGTTTTAAAACACACTCTAATTTTTCAATAACTTGTAAAGAACTACTTAAAGCGCCTTCACACCAAGCTTGATAATTAGAATAGTTCTCTCCACAAATATAAAAATTAGGCATTAAATTTAATATTTTATGAGAGACATAATAACTATGTACATTTTTTTTCCAACATGCAACACCCGATTGCCAATAATGTAATTTAATATATTTACTTTTAGGAACATCTATATTAAAAATAGCACTTAATTTTTTATTTAATATATTTGCTAAAATATAAGTGCCTTTTTTCTTCAATTCATTCCAATAATTGACACGAGTTGAGAGATTCTCATTATATGAAGACATTATTAAACCTGTTTCAACGTTAACAGGTATAATAAATTGTAATTTTTCATTTGTTACTGTTTTAGGTATATTTTTGAACCACATTTCTCCATTTTCATTTTTATCATATATTTCAAAAATACGCACTTTACTAATTTCGTTAATAGTATTTAAATCTCTCGTATAATCTTTTAAAATATTGAATTTTATTAAATCGCAACGAGGTAATGCACATATTATATAATTAGCACTAGCAGTAACCAGTTTATCATTATCATTATTTTTATTTTTATATTTTATAACATAGTTTTTAATATCACTATTATAGTTTATATTGTTAACATATGCATTTTTTTTAAGTTTGTAATTTTTATTTTGAGAGACAATAGCAATCATAGAATCAATTATACTACTTAATCCATTAGTCATAATAAAAAAATTACTTTTCAAATTATAATCTTCTTTAAAATATTTAACTGCATTATATGAGTTAAAATGTTCTAATTTTTGTTTATATTCAAAAGTGTTTTCTATATTATTATAATCTTTTTTATTGAAAAATTTCATTAATAATTCTTTTAAACTTAAACTTTCTAAAAACGATTGTTTTAATTCACTTAATTTTTTACTATTAAAAAAAGTATATAATAGCTTACTATATTTTTCTTTAATGGAATTTTTATTACTGCTCTCTCCACTATTAGAATTATATTCTATATAATTTTCGGCATTGTTTATGGAATGCATATATTTATCCAATTTCAATTCTTTGATTAGATTAACCATTAATTTGTGATGGTACCCAATTCGTCCTGCGCCTAAATCCATAACATAATCCACATTATCTATTTTTTCATGATGAGTATAAACTCTTCCTCCGAATCTCTCGTTTTTTTCAAGAAGTAAGACTTTTAAATTAGGATAATTTTTTTTCAAATTATACATAGTATATATTCCACTTATTCCACCACCAACAATTATTATATCATATTTTTTCATAGTTTTAATTATCTAATATAATGAGAGAAAATAATATTATAACAAAATAATATTTTCTCTCATTATAATATATTATAATAATGATACCTAGTCTTATTGTTGAATTTCTTGGAACATTTATTTTCTTATCAGTAATAATAAGAAGTTCTAATGCTCTTTACATTGGTTTAACTTTAACTTTAGTAATATTATTGGGAGGGTGGATATCTGGTGGTAATTATAATCCAGCTGTAAGTTATATGATGTTATTAAATGATAAATTGGATTTAAAAACAATGGCTATGTATATAGTAGCGCAAGTATTAGGAGCAACTGCTGCATTTATATATTACAAAAGAAGCAATTAAAAAAGAAGCAAATAAAAAAGAAGCAAGAAACATAAAAAAAATTTTTTAACTTTTTTCTTTTTTTCTTTTTCCCTTTTTCTTTTTTGATAAGTTAGTTATATAATTTATATAGCTAACTTATTCATTGTCTCAACTAGATCCTCAACGTCCCAAACAAGAGCATCGCAATATTCTTTTGCTGTCAAAAGATTGTTGCGATACTCACCATCATCTTCTGAGAACGAATCATAGTATTCGTTGCGCAAGAGAAGGTCGTGGCGGTCCTCTCCCTCCATTTTTTTGGAGTTTTTTTTGGGAGGTTTTTGGGTGTTTTTTTTTTGTCTTTTTTTGAGAGTTTTACTATTTAAATAACAAAAAATATTTGAATCAATTTTTTTGAGAACCCCCAAAGCTTTAAATTGCCTCACAATTTCCGGTTTTAGGATTACGACGAGTTCCATTTTTACACCTCGGTTTTTTGGTGCCTGTTTTAACTGGAGAATTTTTTTTAGTTCTTGGTTTACTTTGTTTTTGACTTTTACCTTGATCTTGGCCAAAAAATTCACACATATTTGTGGGTTTGTGTATTCTGTAGCCTTTGGGGCATCTTTTTCCTATAAGAGCAATTTTATGATTTTCCATTAATTCTTCATATTTAGCATCTATTTTTAATGGTTTTTTATTTTCATCTTTTGCTGCAGTTTTTTTGTCTGCCTTTTTGTCTGCTTTTTTGGTTTCATTAACAATATAATCAGGGCTATAAGAAACAATATTTCCAAGTAAAAATTTTTTGCATCCAGTTGTTAATTTGAATTGGTCTTTATCTTGTAAATGAACTTTTATATTTGCAATAGGAATTTTTCTTTTAAGATAGTCAATAATATCAACACTGACTAATTCAAAAACAAGATTTCTAGGTAATAATATTTCTTTTTCTTGTTTAAATTTGGTTGTTCTAACCATATCAATTATTGGAATCCCTTTATCAATTTGTAAACGATATAAACAACATAGTGAACCACGTAATACACCAGAAAATCTTAATGCAACATTATACGCGCTACTAACAGAAATAAAATTACTAATTGTTTCTTTATCGCCAACTTTGCCTAATTTTTCAAAAGGTTTTTGCATACCCCGATAATAATAAGTTTGATTATTTTCATTTCTTGGTGCTGCTTCTAAAAATGCTTTATCAATATCTAAAACTTTTTGTTTAACATTTTCAATAGCTTGTTCTGTTGTTTTACCAAAACGTTTATAATGTTGTTTAAATACTGGTGTATTAAAATAATCTTCACCAACTCTCAAATAAAAATTAATTGCACTATCCCATTGATATGAATAATTAAGTAATGCTTTTGCCATAACTTCTTCAAAATAAACTTCTTTTTTAATTGGTAAATTTTTTTTAGCATTATAAGTTTCCATTTTATTAGCGTCTGTAATACGTTTTTTTTCTTCTATTGTTGCCCCTTTTGGTGCTTTTAACAAGTTTTTTGTACTTAATGCTATTTGACTCATTATTAAGGATTCTTTATTTATAAAATCATCAAATTCATTAGAAGAAAAATTAAGTTTAAACATTCTATGTTTATTCACATCTTTTGAAATCGCTTCTTTTAAATCAATTAAAATAGGTTTACCCAAATAATAACCTAAATTATAATAACTCATTTTTGATTTAAATGTTTCATTAACCATAAGTTGTCCTTGTTCAAGAATACATTGATGATATATGTGTTTTAATTCTGGGACTTGTAAATAACTTCTTTTAAATAGATAAATTTTATCACTTATTTTATTTTTTGCAGCAGAATCTGAACGACTAAAACTAACATTTTTAGCAGATTTATCTAATATTAATAATATATTATCATCAGTTTCATTTAACCATTCATTAATTTCTATTGTTTCTTTTGTAATTGGATCTTTTCCATAAATCATTTAATATTATATATATAAAAATATAATATTAACCAAATCAAATTAAATTAAATCAAATCAAATTAAATTAAATCAAATCAAATATTATGATTTAAAATCAGTATAATAAGCAGTTGGACCACAATCTTTAAATTTATCATTACCTGTTATACTTGGTTGGCATTCATATTTATTATTTGGATCAGTTTCATATTTGAAGAAAGTTGGAGTTTTAATTTCAAGATTATCATTCTCAAAAACCAATTGGTTATTTGCACTATGTGTTTTTGGTCCCAACATATTTGATATATGACGTTCGTAAAATCCATTAATTGCATTTAAATATTGATTAATAACTCCGACAGGAGCATTACCTCCAGGTGGAACATTTTGAAGTCTTCTTAATTCCATTTCTAGTTCGGCACTGGGTCCGTAATTATTTGACGAAGATTGTTCAAATGTTGTTAAAGTTGGATCGCTTGAACCAAAGAAATCCCCTGATGCAGTAAAATTAAAACTTAAATCAGGTGGAGATTCAATGTGACCAAAACAATTTAAAAATTCATTTTCATCTAATATGTATGTTTTACTATAATTTGGCGGTGCATCTATAGTTTCTGATATAAATCCTTGTCCAGTATTAGTAATTTTTGATGGAGTATAATTAAATATTTGATAACTATTGTCATAATAACCATCGCGACTATAATTAGATGGTGCTTGATTATAATGAGTAACTAAATCAGGTAATATATCGTCAAGTGTTTGCTTAAAATCAGCATCGCCCATATTTAAAGTTTTTAATGCAGTTAATCGTTTATTATGTTCATCAATAACTTTATAAAAGCTATATCTATTTTTTGTTACATTATTTTCTTTGTATTCAAAATTTGTTCTCATAATTTTATTACCAAAATTATCTGTTTTAAAACTACCATCTGCATTTTTTTCTTTAATAGCATCATTACTAATATCTATTAATTGTTGTTTGCTAATAATATTATCAATAATTGTTTTTCTATCTAAACCAAGTTTGCGTAACCGCAGATCTAATAAAACATGACCACTGCTATCTATTCCTTGTTTAAATAATATTCCACTAAAATCATCAATATTTAAAAGTGCATCATTGTAATTGGGATGATTTGGGTTATGATT
>Ga0209091_10001043_pt1 | contig 25139 bp, 27 predicted proteins | sample ArcticOcean_MG_C_6_FD_187438 | JGI IMG/M metagenome (GOLD analysis project Ga0209091, IMG submission 187438) | Marine microbial communities from western Arctic Ocean - ArcticOcean_MG_CB8_128 (SPAdes) (version 2) | ecosystem: Environmental > Aquatic > Marine > Oceanic | place: Arctic Ocean...
CCGTAGCCAGAACAGAAATCTTTTCCGCCTCAGTTGGATTATTTAATGGATGAATATATTTACTTAAAAAATTTAAATATTCACCGATAAGATGGTCATGGAGAAGGGCAATTTGTTTTGCACTTTCTCTTCCTTTGTATATGCCACCCTCAATTCTGTTTTGAGATAACTTATGAGCTCTTTCAAGCTCTTGTCTTGTGTAGTCTTTTAAGGTTTTATTTATATTTTTTGAATATATCTCTTCCTGGGTGAAGATACTTCCAAAATCAAAATTGCATTCCTCTAGTAATTTATTAGGCTTAACCATTATTTTTACCTATACCCGAATAACAAGAAGACCAAGTATATTTAAATATTAATTATATTAATAACTCAAAAAATAATATTTAAATTGTTTTTTTGTTAATATATTACTAATAGTTTATTATTAGAGTAATAATAATTTGTATATTTATTTAATTTTATTATTATATTATAAATAACTTGACGAGGTTAGAACAATTATATAGTTTTCCTCAACATATAAATTATTACAAATAACCTAATTTAAAAACATTTTATTTAAAAAGAGAAAGAAATTGAAAGACACAAAGAGTACTACAGAAACAAGTTATGATGAGAAAGAGGCATTAAAATTTCACTCCGAGGGAAGACCTGGGAAAATTGAAATTAATGCAACGAAGCCTATGGCTACTCAAAGAGATTTAGCCCTGGCTTACTCGCCAGGTGTTGCTGCACCTGTTTTGGCTATTTCAGAAAATCCAGATAGCGTATATGACTATACGGCAAAAGGTAATCTTGTTGCTGTAATTTCAAATGGCTCAGCTATTTTGGGTCTTGGCGATCTTGGTCCTTTGGCCTCTAAGCCAGTTATGGAGGGGAAGGCTGTCTTGTTTAAAAGGTTCGCTGATGTTGATTCTATAGACATAGAAATTAACGAAACAGATCCGAATAAAATAACAGATATAATAGCTAGCCTTGAGCCATCCTTTGGGGGAATAAATCTGGAAGATATAAGTGCCCCTGATTGCTTTATTATTGAGAGTAAATTAAGAGAAAAGTTAAATATACCAGTTTTTCATGATGACCAGCATGGAACTGCTATAATCACCACCGCTGGTATAATAAATGCTTTAGATTTAACTGGAAAGAATATCAAAGACATAAAGGTGGTTGTCAACGGAGCTGGGGCAGCTGGGATCGCTTGTCTTGAGCTATTAAAGGCAATGGGATTACCTCACGATAATGCGATATTGTGTGACTCAAAAGGTCCAATTTATATTGGCCGTGAGGGTAATATGAATCAGTGGAAATCTGCTCATGCAGTTGAAACTGAAGACAGGAATCTAGCAGACGCGGTAAAGGGCTCTGATATTTTTCTTGGTCTGTCAGTGAAAGGAGCTCTAACACCTGAGATGGTAAAGACTATGAATAAAAATCCGATTATTTTTGCGATGGCTAATCCGGATCCAGAAATTGATCCAAGAGTTGCAAAGGAAGTTAGACCTGATTGTATAATGGCAACAGGTAGGTCAGATTATGCGAACCAGGTAAATAACGTACTGGGATTTCCTTATATCTTTAGAGGGGCCTTAGATGTAAGAGCCACAACAATTAACGAAGAAATGAAAATAGCATGCGCAGAATCTCTTGCAAAACTTGCTCGCGAAGATGTTCCTGATGAGGTGGCTGCTGCCTATTCTGGAACAAGACCGAGGTATGGACCAGAATATATAATTCCGGCTCCTTTTGACCCAAGACTTATAAGAGATATTCCACCAGCTGTAGCAAAAGCAGCAATGAAGTCTGGCGTAGCTCGGTTGCCAATAATTGATGACGACGCCTACAAGAGTAGACTTTCGGCAAGACTTGATCCTACTGCAGATATAATGCAACCAATATTTCAAAAAGCGAAGCGTCTGATGAAAAAAGTTGTTTTTGCTGAGGGTGAAGAAGAGAAAATAATAAGAGCAGCTTTAAATTTTAGAGAACTTGGTCTCGGGATTCCTGTTCTGATAGGTCGTGAGGAAAAAATAAAGTCTACATTAAAACAAATTGGTCTTCAGCCAGATACGGGTATTGAAATTGTAAACTCAAAAAACTCTAAACATTCTGAAGAATATGTTGAATTTTTATATAAGCGAATGCAGAGAAAGGGCTATCTTAGGAGGGATTGTCTTAGGATGGTAAATAATGATAGAAATATTTTCTCCTCTTGTATGACTGCAATGGGTCATGCTGATGCTATGATAACTGGAGTAACAAGAAACTATTCTCTTGCTCTTGAGGATATTTGTCAGGTTATAGATCCCATAAAAGGTAAAAGAGTTGTTGGTATTTCTGCTATGGTTTCAGATTCTAAAACTGTTCTCGTGGCCGATACCAATGTTCACGATATGCCTTCAGCAGAAGAGATAGCAGACATAGCCGAGGCTGGGGCTGAATTAGCAAGGAGATTAGGATTCGTTCCTAGAGTTGCCTTACTCGCATATTCGTCTTTTGGTTATCCCGAAGGAGAAAGGTCAACTTTCATGAGAGAGGCTGTAAATATATTAGATAAAAGAAGTACAAATTTTGAGTATGATGGCGAAATGGCTGCAGATGTTGCTCTCAATACCAAGGCAATGGAACTATATCCGTTTTGTAGACTAACCGAGCCAGCAAATGTATTGGTTATGCCTGCAATTCATTCTGCATCAATTTCAACTAAGTTGTTGCAAGAACTTGGCGGATCAAATCTTGTTGGCCCTCTTCTTGTCGGTCTTTCAAAGCCTATCCAAATAATTCCAACGGGATCAAAGGTTTCTGAGATAATAAACTTAGCTGCAATAGCCGCGTGTGACCTTGGAAGATAAAAAACAAATTATTCAAATATACAGAATTGTTTACTTGGAAAGTAATTCATCAACCTGATTCCAGAATAAGTTTGGAATATCCGGCCCACCTAAGCTCTTAATTTGCCTAACCCCAGTTGGACAAGTTACATTTATTTCCGTTAGATAATCGCCTATAACGTCAATTCCAACAAAAAATAATTTCATATCCAATAAGATAGGCTTTATGGATAAACAGATCTTCTTATCATTTTCACTTAATTCTGAAAGTTTTGGAATTCCCCCAACACCAAGATTTGATCTGAATTCACCTTCTGCCGGTATTCTATTTAGACATCCGACTGGCTCACCATTTAAGATAATTATTCTTTTATCCCCATGCTTAACTTCGGGTAAAAAAGGTTGGACCATAATTGGCTCTTTCTCATTTTCTAGAAAATCTGAAATAATTACCTCTATATCCTCACCTTCTTTAATTAAGATAATTCCTTCTCCACCTTTCCCGTAAAGAGGCTTAACAACAATATCTTTGTGCATTTCTTGAAAATTTAGAATTGCATTTTTATCTCTACTAATAACAGTCTCAGGCATTAAGTTTTTAAAAAATGTAACCAAAAGCTTTTCAGGAGCGTTTCTTACGCTATTCGGATCGTTGATGACTTTAACAGAATCTGGGAGGTGTTCGAGCAAATGTGTATAGGTAATATAATTCATGTCAAAGGGTGGTTCTTGCCTCATTAAAAGAATGTCAATATTTGAGAAATCACTTTGGATGGGTGGCTTTAAGGAAAAGTGATTACTCTTATTATCCCTAACTTCCATAGGTTCAAGTGGCGCACTGATAATACCATTTTCATATGTAAGTGACTCAGGTACATAATGAAAAATTTCATGTCCTCGCCTTTGCGCTTCCAGACATAACGCAAAGGTCGTATCACCAGAAATATCAAGGGATCCAACATGATCCATTTGGAATGCCACTTTAAGTGTCATTTTTAATTTTTCCTTTTAGTTTTAGGGCTATATTATATACCTCTTTTCTAGAAAGATTAGTAAATTTTGATACTTCTTTTGATGCCTCAGAGGCTGACATAATAGGTAGTGCATCTAAAAGCATTGATTCAATATCAATATCTTTTTTATAGGCATCACTAAAGCCTTCCAAGACAATAACTATCTCGCCCTTCAAGGATTCCCTATTTGACAAATCAGCAATGACGCTTTCAATATTTCCGCTTATGATTTCTTCAAACTTCTTAGTAAGCTCTCGACAAACTGAAGTCCTTCTATTGCCAAATATTCCATTTAATTCAGCCAAAGTTTTATTAATTCTTTTAGCGCTTTCAAAAATAATTATTGAGGCACTTATGTATTGTATTTCTAATAGATAATCCCGCCGCGCAGAATTCTTTATAGGAAGAAATCCGATAAATAAAAATTTATCTGTTGGAATTCCCGAAAGAGTTAGGGCCATAATTGGGGAGCTGACACCTGGGGCAGATGAAATCTTCAATCCTTTATCTTGTAAGTCTCTTATTAATTTATATCCAGGGTCAGAAATTAAAGGGGTTCCAGCGTCAGAAACTAAAGAAATATTTTTTCCATCATTAAGTTCTGTTGTTATTTTCTCTCTTGCCTTCGATGTACTATGTTCATGATAGGATTTCAAAGGTGTTTTTATGTTGTAGTGATTGGTGAGCTTAATAGTTGTTCGTGTGTCTTCGCAGTAAATTATATCTGAGGATTCTAAGGTTTCAATTGCCCTAAGAGTTATGTCCTTTAAGTTACCTATCGGAAGAGAGACTATAGTTAGGGACCCCTTAATGGGATTATTTTTTTTCAACTAAAAGCTCCCTAGAGAAAAGGTCAAAGGCTATAGATCTATGAGATATTTTATGTTTAACATCTGGGTTCATTTGACCAAAAGTTATATCATAATTTTTAGGAATAAAAATTGGATCATACCCAAATCCAAGTTTACCTTGGGGAGGAAAGGTCAAGTCTCCATAAATTTTACCTTTGAAAACTCTGCTCTCACCGTCTGGCCAGCAGACGGCTAGAACACAAACAAAATGGGCAGAATAGTTCTTAGAGCCATCCTTTATTAATAGTTCTTCTATCGTTTTTGAAGCTTTTAAAAAATCTTTTTCTGGACCAGCCCATCTAGCGGAATAAATTCCTGGTTCACCATTTAGGGCATCGACACATAGTCCAGAGTCGTCTGATAATGATACTTGGCCGCAAAATTTTGAAGTTTCAGTCGCCTTTATTAACGCATTTTCTTCAAAAGTACTTCCATTCTCTTCTGGCTCTTTCATTCCATAGTCTTCTGAAGAGCTTATCATAACATTATAATCAGATAACAGATCTCTAATTTCTGTGACCTTGCCATTATTGTGGCTTGCAATAATTAAATTTTGATTTTCAATCTTTCTGGTCATAGTAACTTTAAGAAAATAAGTTTTTTTGTATTATATTTATTTCTTGAACTCCTTTCTGAGCTAGGACCAATAACTCAGAAAACTTTTTTTCGGAGAAAGGTAAGGTTTCAGCTGTGGCTTGAATCTCAACAATACCACCCTTATCAGTTAGTACAAAATTAGCATCTGCATCTGCAGTTGAATCTTCAGAATAATCAAGATCCAAAACAGCGACACCTTTGTATATCCCACAAGAAACTGCGCCTACGCATCCAGTCATTGGGTCTTTTTTTATTTCCCTAGACTGCAAAAGATTATTGATTGCTTGCCTTAATACCACCCAAGCTCCTGTTATTGATGCGGTTCTAGTCCCCCCATCTGCCTGAATAACGTCACAATCAATACTTATCTGAAACTCTCCTAGTAACTTGAGGTCTATAACCGCCCTTAAGGATCTTCCTATTAGTCTTTGTATTTCTTGAGTTCTACCAGACTGTTTCCCTGAGGAAGCCTCTCTTCTCATTCTGCTTCCAGTAGATCTTGGGAGCATCCCATACTCAGCGGTAACCCAACCCGAACCTGAATTTCTTAGCCATGGAGGTACGCGGTTTTCAACTGAAGCTGTGCATAAAACATGTGTATCACCAAATTTAACCAAGCATGATCCCTCTGCGTGCTTTGATACACCGAGGTCAATTTCTATATCTCTAAGTTGATTGGGCTGTCTTTCAGATGGTCTCATCATAATTAATCTCAATTTTTTTGATTATATGGGTTGAAAAACTCTATCATATATCACACATAACACATTATAGTGCTATCAAATTTTAGCTTTGTTTTTATCGGTATCGTAAATTTATGAGGAATATAGTAATGGAAGAAGAAGCAAAAGAAGAGCCAAAGGAAAATGAAGAAGATCAAAATACTGAACAAAAGAGCGAAGAGGATAGCCCTGAGATTTCAAAAGAAGATCAAATAAAAGACCTTGAGGATAAGCTGCTAAGGTCAGCAGCAGAAATTGAAAATATTAGAAAGCGAGCTGAAAAAGAAAGATCAGAGGCTTACAAAATTGGCATAAGTATATTTGTAAAAGATTTTGTTCCTGTTCTAGACAATATTCAAAGAGCTTTAGAATCCATAAAAACAGCTGAAGAAATAAATTATGACTCTTTTATTGAAGGAATTTCAGCTACAGAGACTGATATAACATCACTTCTCGAAAAACATGGAATAAAACAAATTAACCCGCTAAATGAAAAATTTGATCCACTTTTTCATGAGGCTTTATTTGAAACGCCTTCTGAAGATCAAGAATCTGGGATTGTAACGCAAGTAATAGATTTGGGCTATATATTAGATAAAAGATTAATTAGACCTGCCAAAGTTGGTGTTTCTTCAAAGAAATAAAAAAAATTCATCTGGTTCTTGTAACAAAAAAAACAGTAACCATATAAGAAATGTATTAATTTTAAATATCCGAAACAAAGGAGAATGTTGTCATGGGTAAAGTTATAGGTATTGATCTCGGAACCACAAATAGTTGTGTTTCAATTATGGAAGGATCGCAGCCAAAGGTTCTTGAAAATGCTGAAGGCGCAAGAACAACTCCTTCAATGGTTTCATTTGATGAGAAAAAAGAGCGTTTAATTGGTCAGCCAGCAAAAAGACAGGCTGTTACAAATCCAGAAAATACTTTGTTTGCAGTCAAAAGACTTATTGGAAGATCCTTTGATGACCCGGCAACAAAAGCAGATCAAGGGATGGTTCCCTACAATATTGTAAAAGGTGATAATGGTGATGCCTATGTTGAGGCTGAAGGTGAAAAATATTCTCCTGCTCAAATATCAGCTTTTATTTTACAGAAAATGAAGGAAACTGCAGAAGATTATCTTGGTGAGAAAGTTGATCAGGCAGTAATAACTGTCCCAGCCTACTTTAATGACTCCCAAAGGCAAGCAACAAAGGATGCCGGGAAAATAGCTGGTTTGGAAGTTCTCAGAATAATAAATGAGCCAACGGCGGCGGCCCTTTCTTATGGCTTAGAAAAAAAAGAAGGAAAGATGATTGCTGTGTACGACCTTGGTGGTGGTACTTTTGATGTATCAATATTAGAAATTGGTGACGGTGTTTTTGAAGTTAAATCAACAAATGGCGATACATTTCTTGGTGGTGAAGATTTTGATGCCGTTTTAGTTAATCATCTTGCAGATGAATTTAAGAAAGAAAATAGCGTAGATCTTCGAACTGACAAGCTAGCACTGCAAAGGCTAAAAGAGGCTGCAGAAAAAGCAAAAATAGAATTGTCATCTGCATCTCAAACTGAAGTTAATTTACCGTTTATAACTGCAGATCAAAATGGGCCAAAGCACCTTACGTATAAGTTAACTCGATCAGCCCTTGAGGGTTTGGTAGAAAAATTAGTAGAAAGAACCATTGTTCCATGTAAGGCAGCCCTAAAAGATGCAGGAATAGATGCATCAAAAATTGATGAGGTTGTTCTTGTGGGTGGTCAGACTAGAATGCCTAAAATAAGAGAAGTTGTTAAAGACTTCTTTAAACAAGAGCCTAATATGTCCGTTAATCCGGATGAAGTTGTAGCTATGGGTGCAGCAATTCAGGCTGGTGTTCTTCAGGGAGATGTAAAGGATGTTTTACTTCTCGATGTTACACCTCTATCCTTAGGTATAGAAACATTGGGCGGCGTTTTTACTAGGTTAATAGATAAAAATACAACTATTCCAACTAAAAAGTCACAAGTTTTCTCAACAGCGGAGGATAATCAATCTGCTGTTACGATTAGGGTTTGCCAGGGCGAAAGAGAGATGGCAAACGATAATAAACTTTTAGGTCAATTTAATTTAGAGGGTATAAGCCCCGCACCAAGAGGTATTCCTCAAGTTGATGTCGCCTTTGATATTGATGCAAATGGGATTGTTTCAGTTTCAGCTACCGACAAGGCAACTGGCAAGGAACAAAAAATTACTATCGAAGCCTCTGGTGGTCTAAGCGATGAAGAAATAGAAAAAATGATCAAAGAGGCAGAATCTAATGCTGAGGAAGATAAAAAAATTAGAGAGCTTGTAGATGCTAAAAACCAAGCTGAGGCAATTATTCATTCTGCAGAAAAGGGTATTGTTGATGCGGGAGATAAAATAACAGATGATGAAAGACAACCTGTTGAAGAGGCGGTCAAAGAGCTTAAGGATGTTTTAGAAGGTGAAGACCTCTCAATTCTTCAGGAGAAAACTGCAACGCTTTCACAGGCAGCGATGAAAATTGGTGAAAAATTATATCAAGAAGAGCAGGCGGCAGCTGAAGCGGCCGGAGGAGCAGAAGGAAGCAATGACTCTGCGGATGCTGATATAGTTGACGCTGATTATGAAGAGGTTAAGGAAGAAGAACCTGAAAATAAGGACAAGGCAGAAGAAGAAAAGAAAAAATAAACTAAAATCTAAACTATAAAATCAGAGTACATATGGCGAAAAGAGATTATTATGATGTGCTGGGAATTCAAAAGAATGCTTCCGATTCAGACATAAAGAAAGCATTTAGAGGCCTTGCAAAAGAGAACCACCCTGATAGCAATCAAGGTGACGCCGGTGCTGAAACTAGATTCAAGGAAATCAGCGAGGCCTATGATAATCTTAAAGACCCACAGTCTAGAGCTGCATACGATCAATTCGGACATACGGGGGCTCAAGCTGGAGGAATGGGCGGTGGATTTTCTGGAAATTTCTCAGATATATTTGAAGATCTTTTTGGAGATTTTGGTGGTAGACCAAATCAAGGATCCAGACAGCAAAGACAGGCGAGAGGCTCTGATTTAAGAGCCGAAATGGAAATTGATCTTAAAGATTCATACTTTGGAACCACAAGAGATTTAATAATAAATTCAGCTGCAGGATGTGATGACTGTAACAGTAGCGGGGCTGCCGCAGGGAGCGGAAAGTCGTCTTGCCAACACTGTGGTGGGTCTGGAAGTGTAAAATCAACTCAGGGTTTCTTTACTCTAGAGAGAACTTGCAGTGTTTGTGCAGGCAAAGGCACTATGATTGAAAATCCTTGCAGAAGCTGTTCCGGAAGCGGAAGAGTAAGAAAAAAAAGGAAACTCTCAGTAAATATTCCTCGTGGAGTTGATGATGGAACTCGAATACGCCTAGGAGGCGAAGGAGAGGCAGGGGAGAATGGCGGCCCTTATGGCGATTTGTATGTCTTTATATCAATGAAGCCAAATGAGTTTTTTAAAAGAAGTGATGCTGATATCTTGAGTGAAGTCCCAATTAGTTTCACAACTGCCGCTCTTGGCGGTCAAATTGAAGTCCCGACACCGGACGGAAAGAAGATAAGAATCTCTATACCTGAGGGTTGTCAAAATGGAAGACAGCTTCGTTTAAAGGGAAAGGGTATGCCAGTGCTCCAAACAAATCGGTTGGGTGATTTATATATTGAAATTCATGTAGAGGTTCCTACAAAGCTTAACAGTAAGCAGAAAAAAATACTTGAAGAATTTGCCGGGATGAACAAAGAAAAAACAAGCCCAGAGGCTAATAGTTATTTAGATAATATAAAAAATTTATTCACTAGTTAGTGAGTTAAGGTTTTTTGTGAATAAGTTTTCTTCTTCTTTTTGGATAACAGGATTTACAGATTTCACATTCCAAGCCCCAGCATGATCGTGCACTACAAAAGTCCCTTCCCCAAAAAATTATCTGCAAATGAAGTCTATTCCATAGGCTTTCATTAAATATAGTTTTGAGGTCCTTCTCTGTTTGTTTAACATTTTTACCACTTGATAGACCCCACCTTTGTGCTAGCCTATGAATGTGCGTATCAACCGGAAAGGCTGGTATATTAAAGGCCTGACTAATAACGACCGACGCTGTTTTATGGCCAACCCCCGGAAGTTTTTCCAATAGCTCCAAATCCTTAGGGACTAGCATGCCATAATCTTCGGTTAATATTTTTGATAATTCGATTATTGCCCTAGCTTTTTTGGGACCAAGGCCGCATGGCTTAATTATAGAATAAACTTCATCATAAGTCAGGTCCATCATATCTTTCGGGTTATTGGCTCTTTGAAACAAAGCCGGCGTTACCTTGTTAACCCTTTCATCAGTACACTGGGCTGAGAGTAAAACAGCAATTAACAAGGTAAAGGGATCGTGATGATCTAATGGAACAGGAGTAGTTTTATAAAACCTATCTAGTATAGAAATTATTAATTTAGCCTTTTCATTTTTGGTCATCAAAAAAATTAATCCTGATAAAAGATTTTAAGACGATTGGATTTCTTTAAAACTGTTTTCCTTGAATGCATACGTTATCGGTTGACCGGTAGAAATTTCTTTCTGTAATATTTCTTCAGGGCTAAGCTTTTCAATAAACATTACAAGAGCTCTAAGAGAATTTCCGTGCGCACTAATCAAAATATTATTTCCGTTGATTATTAGTGGAAGAATTTCTTTTTTAAAATAAGGCAGCACCCTTTCTGATGTATCTTTTAAGCTTTCGCCGGACGGTGGTGGTACATCATATGATCGACGCCAAATTTTTACCTGCTCCTCGCCCCATTTTTTTCTAGCATCATCTTTATTTAATCCTGTCAAATCACCATAATCGCGTTCATTCAAAGCAGCATCTCTAAAAGTTTTTATATCTTCGATTTTTAGTATATCTAAAATAATATTAGCGGTGTCAATTGCCCGATCTAATATAGAAGTATAAAGATAAGAGTATTTGAATTCCCTTTCCTTTAGTGCACGACCTGTTTCTTTTGCTTCATTTAAGCCTTTATTTGTTAAACCAGGATTTTCCCAGCCCGTAAATAAATTCTTCTCATTCCAATCACTTTGTCCGTGTCTCACCAGAGTAAGGTATGTCATTTATTTTCCTTTAAAAATTATTTGAAGCCAAGAACATCTTTTGTAGAAAAAAGACCAGGCCCTTTGTTAACTCCCCACTCGGCTGACTTTAAGGCACCTTTTACAAAAATATTTCTATTTTCAGCAAAATGAGAGACAACAATTCTTTCGCCATCACCAGCAAATATTACTGAGTGATCTCCAACCACAGATCCACCCCTCAAAGAAACAATTCCTATATTACCTTCTTTTCTTTCAAGGTTAGCTCCATTTCTTGCAATATCTTTAACAGAATCCACATCAACGCCTCGCCCACTTGCTGCGGCTTCTGCCAAATCAAGAGCTGTACCAGAAGGTGAATCAACTTTATCCCTATGATGAGTATCTGAAATCTCTATATCCCACGAGCTATCGAGAGACGATGAAATTTTTTCTACAGTTCCGAGAAGGGCGTTCACCCCCAGACTCATATTTCCCGACTTAATGATTGTTGCATGTCTTGCTGCCGCTAGGATTTGCTCTTCCTGTTCTGGAGTGAAGCCTGTGGTACCAATAACATGAACCTTTCTTGCTTGTGCGGCTAATTCACAAACGGATATGGTGGAGATGGGTGAACTAAAATCAATAATTGCATCCGACCTTAAAACACAGTCAAGGGAATCGGCAGTAATTATAATACCTAAAGGATCACCGCCGATTACTTTTGATATATCAGCTCCTAAAAGATCAGACTTAGAAGATTCTAAAGCTCCTACGAGCTCAAAAAGATCAGACCCCAATACTTGAGAGATTATTTGTGATCCCATTTTTCCTGCTGCACCAACAACTGATACTTTGATTTTGTCTACCATTTTACTATATTATCACAATTAAATATTTCTTAACCATATTTCATTAATTTTATGATCTTTATTTTTTTTTACTACTAGGTCAGCTCTTTCTCTTGTTGGTAAAATATTTTCGTTTAAATTTTTTAAATTAATATTTTCCCATATCGTTTTAGCAATAGCTTTTGCCTCATCATCGCTTAATGCGGCAAGCTTATTAAGATAGGCATTTTTATCTTTAGAAGCCTCACGCCTAAGTAAAAAAAATCTGCTTGTAAACCAGTCGCGTAAATATTCTTCTTCTGCGTCAATGTAAATTGAAAAATCAAAAAAATCTAAGGCCTGCTCTAGGTTGTTTTTATCGCTACCTTGATTTTTCTGAAGAACATTTATGCCCTCTAAAATAAGAACATCTGGATTCTTTACTTTAGTTTTTTCAGAAGAAATAACGTCGTAAAGAAGGTGAGAATATATAGGCGCCAAAACTTCTGATTTTCCTTTTTTTACCTCTGATAAAAACTTAATTAGCGATTTAATGTTATAGCTCTCAGGAAAGCCCTTTCGCTCCATTAAGTTATTACTTGCTAAATATGAATTTGGAAATAAAAAACCGTCTGTTGACACAATATCAACCAATAACCCCCGGAAGGGTCTTTCTAGTAATTCTTTTAGTTTCCTTGAAAATGTTGATTTTCCTGACGCAACTGAACCAGCCACGCCAATAATAAAGGGTGCCGTAGTTTCTTCAGAACTTCTAATCCGCGCATCCACAAACTCACAGAGCTCTAGAAAAACATTCTCAGCTGAATTTATTAGTTTTCCTTTCCCGATAATTTTTAATAATTGAATAGCATCTTTCTCTGAAGAAGCAATCCTTTGGTTCGTATGCTTAGACCAGCCAAGGTTGTCAAATTTTTTATAAAGATTTTGGCTATCGGCAAATACTTCCATTGGCTTAACTAGGATGAACCTCTTCTTTTTGAAAGCTCTTGGTAAACCTCGTCTGGACTTATACCTAACTTTTTAATCAATAAAAGCCAGTGATATAAAAGGTCGGCACTCTCGTTTATTACGTCGGTCTTAGACTGGCCTAGAGCAGCTACTATTGTTTCTATTGCCTCTTCACCCATTTTCCGGGCAAGTGTATTTGTGTCTTTTTCTAACATAGTTTTCGTGTAAGAGCTTTTGTCTTCAGATAGTGATTTTTCTTGAATAACCAACCAAAGATCATCTAAAATTTTAATATCGTTCGACATTTTTTTATCCATATTGTTACATTAATTAAATTCTTACAGAAATACCAGCTTTTGCCATTTCTTCTTTTGCTTGCTGTATTGTACACTCTCCAAAATGAAAAATTGAGGCAGCGAGAACTGCGCTAGCCCTGCCGTCCTTTGCTCCGCCTATTAAATCTTTAATAGACCCAACTCCCCCAGAAGCAATTACAGGGATAGGTATTGATGACTCAACTGCCCTCAAAAGATCAATATCATATCCAGATCTTGTTCCGTCCCTATCCATCGAAGTTAATAATATTTCACCGGCACCAAGGTCCGCCATTTTTTTTGAAAAATCAACAGCACTAATTCCTGTTGATTCTCTTCCCCCGTGCGTAAAAATTTCCCAAGACATATCGCCAGTTTTTTTTGCATCAATAGCAACGACAATACATTGGCTCCCAAAAACCTCACTGGCTTCTCGAATAAGTGTTGGGTTTTTTACGGCAGAAGTATTTATTGAGACTTTATCTGCCCCTGAAGAAAGCAAGTTTTGTATATCTTCAATTGAGCTAACACCTCCACCAACTGTTAATGGCATAAAGCATTGTTCAGCTGTCCGCTTAACCACATCAAGTAAAATAGGCCTCTTTTCGTGACTCGCCGTTATATCCAAAAAACAAAGTTCATCAGCACCACCTGCATCATAAGCTTTTGCTGCCTCAACCGGGTCTCCTGCATCAACTAGATCTACGAAATTAACACCTTTAACAATTCGTCCATTCTTTACATCTAAACAAGGTATTATTCTTACTTTAAGCATTTAGGCCCTCACAATCTTTAAGGCTTCAACAAGATCTATCTTTTTATCATATATTGCTCTCCCACAAATCATTCCAGATATTCCATATTTTTCATATTTTTTTATCTCAATTACGTCATCAATAGTTGAAACACCTCCACTGGCGATCACTGGTATAGAAACTGTTTCGGCTATTTCTTTAGTTGAAAGAACGTTTGGTCCGGACATAATGCCGTCTTTATCAATATCAGTAAATATAATTGCACAGGCTCCCTTTGATGCTGCAAGCAAAGCAAATTCATTGGCTCTTATGTCAGAATTTTTTGTCCAGCCTTCGATAGAAACCATTCCCTTCCTGGCATCAATTCCAACGGCGATCCTACCATTGAATAAACCAGAGGCTTCTTCCAAAAAATCAATATTGTTTAAGGCCTTGGTGCCCAAGACAACTCGCTCTACCCCACACTCTGTAAGTCTGCGAATCTTTTCAAAAGATCTTACTCCTCCTCCAAATTGAATTTTTAATTTAGTCTTGGATGCAATTTCCTCAATAAAAACGTTATTACTAGATTCACCTTCTCTTGCGCCATCAAGGTCAACAACGTGGAGCCAGTCGCACCCAAGATCCTGAAATAATTTAGCTTGGTCTAAAGGGCTTTCGTTAAAAATTGTTTTTTTATTAAAGTCTCCCTTTTCAAGTCTCACACAAGATCCTTCGCATATATCAATTGCAGGAAAGAAAATCATGGACACCACTCCAAAAAGTTTTTAAGTAGCTTGATTCCTGTCTGCTGACTTTTCTCAGGATGAAACTGTGTACCAAGAATATTCCCAGAACATAGAGCTGAAGGAAAGACCTCACCATATTCGGTAGTTGCTATTGTTGATTCATTATTTTTTGGTTTGAACCTATATGAATGAACAAAATAAAAATCTTTTTTATTAAGACCCTTAAGAACGTCATGTTCTTGTTTAAGAAGAATCTCATTCCAGCCCATGTGCGGAATCTTTATATTTTCTGCGTTAGATAGTATTGGAACAACATCGCCTTCAATAAAAGATAGGCCGGGGTGCTCTCCTCCCTCAAAACTTCTTGTGGCCATCAGGTGTAAACCAATACATATTCCCAAAAGAGGGTTTCCTTTTTTTAAAGCAAATTCTTCTATGGACTCTTTAAGACCATCAATACTTTTTAGCTTTCCCATGCAGGCCTTAAAAGCTCCAACACCCGGCAAAATAACTTTATCGGCATTTTTAATTTTATTAGGATCTTTTGTTAAAAAAACTGAGCCGTTTAAATTAGTCTCTTTCATTGCGAGCTCTAATGCCTTCGATGCAGAATGTAAATTTCCACAATCATAGTCAACAACTGCTACCGATAAATTTTTCATTTAATTTAGCTTCCGAGAGACCCTTTGCTAGAAGGAACCCGGCCAAGCTCTCTTGGATCAACAACCAAGGCCTCCCTTAAGGAGCGCGCAAGACTTTTAAAGCAGGATTCTGCAATGTGGTGGTTGTTTTCGCCATAAAGGTTTTCTATATGAATGTTCCCACCAAGGTTTTGGGCAAAAGCTGCAAACCACTCATGAAAAAGTTCGGTATCCATTCCGCCTAAGACTGCCTTTGAAAAAGAAACTTTCCACTCAAGGCTTGGTCTTTTGGAGATATCGATTGCTGCCCTCGTTAGCGTTTCATCCATTGGTATTACTGCGCTTCCAAAGCGTTTAATTCCAGAAAAATCACCGAGTGCCTCCGCTATTGCAGACCCAATAACTATCCCAGTATCTTCAGTTGTGTGGTGTTGATCAACATGAAGATCCCCAACAGCGCTTAAGCTAATATCAATAAGTGAATGTCTTGAAAAACATTCAAGCATGTGATCTAAAAAACCTATGCCTGTTTTAATATCTGATACACCAGATCCATCAATATTAATGTCAGCAATAATCTTAGTTTCTCTGGTCTCTCTTTCTATTCTTGCTGTTCTGTTTTTTTGTTGAACGCTCATTTTGTCTGCCTTACATAATGGTTATAACACTACTATTTATTTATAACTTTCTCAAATGAAGAACGAAAGCACCTTCTCCCCCTTGTAGCCTGTGTGCATGAGAATATCCAACAATTAAAGGAAAAATTTCATCGTCCTCGACCCACTCAAAGAATGATTTCCTTATCAAGCCCTTTCCTTTGCCGGTAATTATAAGAGTGTACTTATAGTTTTTGTTACGGCATGTTTCTATAAAACTTATAAATTGATTTCTTGCGGTTATTCTGTCGGTCCCATGAAGGTCAAGTGTTGCGTCCGTTGTGATCTTCTTGGCAGCAATTTTTTTGACAAGCCTTTTTTCCAAAAGAAATGGCTTTGGTGGGCTTTTTATTTTCTTTTTAGGTTTTATATAATCTTTCTTGTTTTGGGCTTCTTTTTTAATCTTACCAAAGTGATCCTTGAGATTTCTTCCGTTTTCAGTAAAATCTTTCCAGGCCTTTTTATCTTCTTCCTCAGTCACTCTTAATCGTCGAGATTTGTTGAAATTAAAAGCCAATTTGGATCTCGACTCTTAATTGACCTCTCAAAGACCCATATATCAGTAATGCTTTGAGGTGAATCTTGATTTCCTTCTATTGTTTGCTCTTTGCTGTCTATAGCATAACTGATAATTTTTGTTTCAAAAGAAACTATTAATTCAACTGCCTCTTCTGTAATTGAGGCGCTTTTAATTTCTACGGAATCAAAGCTCACTATTTCATTGAAAAGTTTTTGTCCAGACTTTACTCGGGTTTTAACTGCAGAGGAGAACCCTGAATAAACGTCTTTGCTAAGAAATTGCTTAACATCCTTTAGATCCCCACCAGCATAAGCCATTATAATCATTTCATAGACTGATTTTGCACCCTTGATAAAGGTTTCCCGAGTAAAGCTATTATCAAACTTTGATAGCTGATTTAAAACGTCTTCGAGAGACATTTTGGTTTCTTGTACTGAATCGGGTACACCTTCTTTACCGTTTTTTTTATATGGTGTTGATTGCCGACCGGCGAGCGGTTCCTCATTGCCTGTTCTTTTGCCAAGTGAAGATCGTAGGCGAACAAAAGCAACAACAGCAAAAACAACCAGTAATATGTTCATAGGATCGAATGGGTTTCCCATATTAATTTTCCTTTTTTTAAACCTTGTTATACTATTTGGTAGTAAAGCAATATACAGTTACTTTATATAAATAAAATAAGTTTGTTTAATTTAAGAAGGTTTTAAATGTCATACTTTGTAATAGTTTTCATGATTGTCCTTCCTGTTGTTGAAATCTGGGTTCTAATCAAGCTGGGGAGTATTTTTGGTGCCTTTGGGACCCTTGCTCTAATAATAGGGACAGCAGGTCTTGGAATTATGATTGCCAAGCATCAGGGGTTAGGAATACTTTACAACCTTCAGTCGAAAATATCACAGGGCAAGCAAGCACTTCACGAGGTTGTTGAGGGTGTTGTTCTTTTGGTCGGCGCCTTCTTTTTTTTAGTACCTGGGGCTATTACTGATGTTATTGGGATATGTTTGATAGTGCCTCAGCTAAGAAGGCTTATAATTAGAACAGTGGTAAATAAGATTATTCTTGAAATGAGAAAGAGAGAATCTATAACGTGACTATCCATACCATAGTGGCTTTACCTTTAACGTTTCTATAAAATTTTTGTGTTTAATTTGTTCTTCTTCTGTCAGCCGAGGCTTTAAAGCTTTGTCTCTTTTTGCTATGAAACCATTAACTTCTTCGTTTGATTGATTGATTGCTTTTTTCTCTACGGCAAGGGCAAGGTCTGGCTCCTTTCCCCCTATAAGTTCCAAATAAACTTCTGCCAAAAGTTCTGAGTCAAGAAGGGCTCCATGAAGTTTTCTGTTTGAGTTGTCTACAAGAAATCTTTTACAAAGAGCGTCGAGGCTGTTTCTAGCTCCGGGGTATTTTTCGCGCGCCATTTTTAAGGTATCAACAACTCGCTCGTCCGAAATTTTAGATTTATCTACCCTAGCAAGCTCACTATTCAAAAAATTGATATCAAAAGACGCATTGTGAGCAATGATTTTGCTTTCCCCAATATAAGAAATAAATTCTTCTGCAATTTCTGAAAATTTTGGTTTATCTAAAAGGAATTCATTTGTTAATCCATGGACTCTTTGCGCACCTTCATCCATATCCCTCTCGGGGTTGAGGTATACCTGAAAGGTATTTTCTGTTGGAACATGGTTAATTAATTCAACACAGCCTATCTCCACAACCCTGTCTCCTTTATTTGGACTGAGACCAGTCGTTTCAGTATCTAGAACAATTTCTCGCATTTAAAATCCTAATGACATAATAATATCCTTAACTTGTTTTTCTGCGTCGTCAATATCAATCGATGTATCAATGATGAAGTCAGCCTTTTTACATTTCTCCTCACTTGGAATCTGAACCGAGAGAATTTTTTCAAGCTTCTCTTCTGTCATATTTTTTCTCGCCAAGACTCTTTTTCTTTGAATCTCATAAGAGGTTGAAACAACTACGGTAAAATCAACAGACCCTTCTCCTCCAGTTTCAAAAAGAAGCGGAATATCCAAAACACATAATTTTGAATCTTTGTTTTTTTTAAAAAATAGTTTTCGGCTTTCAATGAGAAGTGGGTGTATTATAGATTCGAGCTTTTTTAGTTTCTCTTTATTTCCTAATACCTCTTTGCTTAGAAGGTCTCTGTTCACGCTCCCTTCGGCCGTGATTGCTTTTGGAAAAATTTTTTGTATGTGTTTCGACCCCTCTTGTCCTTTTTTGTAAAGCTTGTGAACGGATGCATCCGCGTCATAAACCGGAACCCCTTGCTTTAAAAATAGTTTTGATGTTGTGCTTTTCCCCATTCCAATGGATCCTGTAAGGCCAATCTTAATCATTTCCGACATCCATTATTTTTTTTTCTAAGAGTGCATAAGGACCTTCAGGGTTTTTTGGGGGCTGGCCATAAAAAGCTTCAAAGGATGGTGCTGCTTGATTAATAAGCATTCCGATGCCACCAATAACCTTTATTCCAGAAAGAGAAGCTTCTTGCATAAACCCTGTAATTCCAGGATTATAAACAATATCCGCAAAACACAGTATGGAGGGAAAGCCACTAAGGCCCATTTTTATTGATGGCGGACCACCTGCCATACCCATAGATGTTGCGTTGATTAAAAACGTAGTTTTTTTTAGTCCTTTTTTAATGTCAATCAGACTATAAGCTTCGGCTGTTTCCCCAATCTTTTCAGAGAGCTTTTTTGCTTTTTCTAGGTCACGATTAATAATAATTATTTTTTTTGCTTTGCGTTCAGAAAGTGCATAGGCAATACTTTTTGCTGCACCTCCGGCACCAAGAATTGCAAAGTTATTGTTTTCAAAAGAAAGGTTTGGAAGCTTGTTCAAAACACTAGCGATAAACCCTTCGCCATCAGTATTGTCGCCAAAAATTTTTCCACCTCGGAAAGTTATTAGGTTAACCGCTCCAAGCTTTATGGCTATGCCCGAAAGCTCGTCGCAAATTTGAGCAACTTTCTCTTTAAATGGTACGGTGACATTGAGCCCTGAATAGCCAGAGTTTTTGGCTTTTAAAATAAAGTTTTGTAGCTCTTCTGGCTGAACTTTTATTTTCTTGTATTCTCCTTTTATTTTACTGCTCTTTAACCAAAAATTATGAATATCGGGCGACCAGCTATGTTTTATTGGAAAGCCAATTACTGCTGCTTTTTTCATTATTCATCAACTCCCTTGGCTTTTAGCTTTCTTAGTTTTTCCAAGAGCGGCACCAAAGGGAGCCCGATAATAGAAAAAAACTCTCCTTCTATTTTAGAAAAAAGTTGTGACCCCTCTTTTTCAATTGAATAGCCGCCTGATGAAAGAAGGGTGCTTTTTCCAGCTTTTTTTAAATATAGATTTAGAAATTTATTTGAAAATTTCCTCATAGTTAAGCATGGTGAATCTTGGTGCCGCCAAACTATTTTTCCATCACAGGCAATGGTGGTTGCTGACTCTAGTGTGTGTTTTTTTCCTTTAAAAAGTAAAAGATTTTCTTTAGCTTGTTTTAAAGACCCCGGCTTACTAAAAGGCTTTCCTTTGAAAGACAAAACCTGATCGGCGCCGATAACTAGTGCAGATCTAATAATTTTTGAGACAGATGTTGATTTTGCCTCTGCAAGAGCTAATGCAAGGTCTTTTGGTGATCCTTTAAAAACCTCTTTGATTTCATCTTCATTCACCCCAGAAGCTATTGATGTAAAATCTATACCCGAAGACTTTAAAATATTTTTTCTTGAGGGTGATTCTGACGCCAGAATAACTCTTTTATCTACTTTTTTACTAATTCGGTCTTTCTTCATTTAACTTTTGCCTTTTATAGAAATTATATTCATGATTGCTGAAGCGGTTTCTTCCACCGACCTTCTTGTAATGTCAATCACTGGCCAACCCTTATTTGCAAAAATTCTTTTTGCTAAAACAATTTCTTCTTCTACCTTGTGAATGTTCGTGTAGTCGGTCTCTCGGTTCTTGAGGCCAAGCTCTAAAGATCTTTTCTTTCTTATTTCAACCAGCGTGTGCGCCGATGTTATAAGTGCAACAACTGTTGGTTTTTTTACAGAATCTAGCTCTACAGAAACACCTATGTCCGGAACCAGTGGGTAGTTGGCAGCTTTTATCCCCCTGTTCGCAAGATAAATACAGGTCGGTGTTTTCGATGTTCTACTAACACCAACAACAATGACGTCCGCTGACTCAAGGTCTTTTTGGCCTTCGCCGTCGTCATGCTCGAGGGTATAATTAATTGCCTCAATCCTTTTAAAATATTCTTCATTTAGTACGTGTTGTCCTCCGGGCTTGTTTATAGCTTTAAGGCCTGTGTCTTTTTCAAGAAGATTAACAATACTTTCCATCACAGGCATATATGCGATTTTCTCTTCTCTGCAAAATTCTTCAAGCTCTTCTTGAAGACCTTGGTCGACGAGAGTGCAAAGCACTACTCCCTTTTCCTTTTTTATACTTAAAAGAACTCTCTGAAGCTGCGGTTTGGTTCTTACCATAGGGTATGTTGTTTGATCATATTCAACTTGTGTGAATTGTGCAGCGGCCGCATTCGAGACAGCCTTAAGAGTTTCACCGGTTGAATCGGAAACCAGGTGCATTTTTAGTTTTCTTTTTATTGTTTTTTTCATTTTGTTAACATCTTGTTGGTGATTTGTGAGTTTATCAGATTTATGCTGTTTTACTAATATACAATACATATATACAGTTTTTATTAAGTTTTTCTTAACAATTAATTTTATATAGTTTTTTGTGTTGATAAGTTTTGTTTTCTTTTATCCACGTTGTTACCGTTTTTAGTTTGTTTAAGAGAAGCCACTTTTAGTTGTTTGTTGATGTTTTGTGTATAGCTATAGTTTGTATGCTGTTTATATTTATGTTAGCAATCATTTAATTACCGCTAAAAGCACTACAACAACTAATACTACTTATCTTTATATATTATATATAGATACTAAGCTAACGTAACGTTATGCAAAATATAATATTTTTGACTAACTTGTTTTTAAGAAGTATACTGAATCAACAAAAAAATAAAATTTCTTTTTATTTTAATAGGCACCCCAATGAAAGAACTAAAACTTCAAGACTTGAAAGAAAAATCTGCACCTGAATTAATTGAGTTTGCAATAGAAAATGACGTTGAAAACGCAAGTTCATTAAGAAAACAAGAACTATACTTTGCAATACTACAAAACCTTGCGGACCAGGATATAGAAATTCTTGGTGAGGGTGTGATAGAAGTCTTACAAGACGGTTTTGGGTTTCTTAGGTCTGCTGATGCGAACTATTTACCAGGACCGGGAGATATTTATATAAGCCCATCACAAATACGAAAGTTTTCTCTACGAACTGGCGACACTGTCGAAGGTTATATTAGGGGACCAAAAGAAGGAGAAAGATATTTTGCTCTTGTTAAAGTTAATCTTATAAACTTTGAAGATCCAGCAAACATGAGGACAAAAGTTCACTTTGATAATTTAACACCGCTATATCCTGATGAAACCTTGATTATGGAAGTAGAAAACGACGAGAAGAAAGATCTCTCTGATCGTATAATTGATATTGTTGCACCGTTAGGAAAAGGACAAAGAGCTTTAATTGTATCACCACCGCGAACAGGCAAAACCGTTCTCCTTCAAAATATTGCAAATTCAATAACTAAAAACCAACCGGAATGTTATTTAATTGTCCTTTTGATTGACGAAAGGCCTGAAGAGGTTACAGATATGCAACGGTCCGTAGATGGAGAGGTTGTTTCTTCAACCTTTGACGAACCGGCAACACGTCACGTTGCCGTCTCAGAAATGGTAATGGAAAAAGCTAAGAGGCTAGTTGAGCATGGAAGAGACGTTGTTATACTGCTTGACTCAATTACAAGGCTGGGCCGTGCCTTTAATACTGTAGTACCGTCATCAGGAAAAGTACTAACCGGAGGCGTAGACGCTAACGCACTCCAAAGACCAAAAAGGTTTTTTGGTGCGGCACGTAATATCGAAGAAGGGGGGTCGCTTACAATCATATCAACTGCCCTAATAGACACAGGCAGTAGAATGGACGAGGTTATATTTGAAGAGTTTAAGGGAACAGGAAACTGTGAGCTTGTTTTAGATAGGAAGATGGCTGATAAAAGAGTTTTCCCTGCAATAGATATAATGCGCTCCGGAACAAGGAAAGAAGAGCTTCTCTTAGATAAAGATAAACTTCATAAAATATATGTTTTAAGAAGAATTTTAGACCCAATGGGAACAGTAGACGCTATTGAATTTCTTCTTGATAAGCTCGGCCAGACCAAAACAAATGAAGAATTTTATAACTCAATGAACACATAAAGATTAAGCGAAAAACGCTTGTAAAAAGGCGAAACACCCATGACAATTTATGCACTTTCAACAGCCCAAGGACAAGCTGGAGTCGCCATAGTAAGAGTTTCAGGGGACCTTGCTGAAAAGACAATAAACACACTAACTAAAAAAAGGCTCCAACCGAGGAAAGCAACTCTTTGCAATATATACAAAGACAATAACGAGAAAATTGACGAATCTGTTGTAATATATTTTGAACGACACAAAAGTTTCACTGGAGAGCCCGTTGCAGAATTCCACACGCATGGAAGCCACGCAGTAATAAGGGCGCTATTAAAAGAAATATCAAAAATAGAAGGCCTTAGGCCCGCTGAAGCAGGCGAGTTTACAAAACAGGCATATCTATCAGGAAAGATTAATTTAGTACAGGTGGAGGGCCTTAACGACCTTATTTCAGCGGAAACAGAAAAACAAAGGCACCAAGCAATTATGCAGTATGGAGACGAAGCAACAAATAAATACCTAAAATGGGCAGAAGAAATCAAGAGCTGTCTTGCCTATATCGAAGCTTCAATTGACTTTTCTGATGAGGATGTTCCTAAAAACCTGATAAAGGATATCAAAAAGATATCAAAAAGAGCCCAGAGTGAAATCGATAGCTATATTGAGACAGAAGACGACAATGAAATATTGCAGGCTGGAATAAAAATAGCGATAGTAGGAAGGCCAAACTCAGGAAAATCTAGCTTAATCAATTACTTAACAAATAAAAATATTTCAATAGTTTCTAAAAAACCAGGAACAACCACTGATGTATTACGGTCAGAGAAAACTTATGACGGAGTATATGTAACATTAACAGATACAGCCGGCATAAGGGCCGCAAAAGGCGAAATTGAAAAAGAGGGCCTCAAAAGAACAAAAAAAGAGCTAGAAACAGCCCACATAAGGATTTTTCTAGGATCTAACTCTGAAAAAAACCCTTTTTACGGTATAGACATGACTGTTAAAAATAATGATATTGTTGTAATTAATAAGTCTGACCTTAAAAAACAACATAAGATAAAGCCAAACATAAGCATTTCAATTAAAACCAACAAAAAGCTTAATATCTTAGAAAAAAAACTGAAAGAGAAAATAAAAAAGCTTTCTTCATCACAATCAGGCACGCTTTTAAACAGAGAGAGACAAAAAAATCACCTCATAAGGGCAAGCAAAGCACTTGCCAGCATTAAGGGTGGCGATTTAGAGATTATATCTTTGCACGTAAGGGATGCACTTAAAAGTATTGATAGTATAACACAAGAAACAAGCAATGAAGACGTTCTTGGTGTCATTTTCAATAAGTTTTGTATTGGAAAATAATAAATGTTTCACGTGAAACAGTATTAGTCTCAAAAATAGTAAAACAATAAATGTTTCACGTGAAACAAATTAACCTTGTAACTTTTAGACTTAGGTCCTAAAAAGAACGATGAGCAAATATGATTACGATGTTATAGTTATAGGCGGCGGACATGCTGGTTGCGAGGCAGCAACTGCATCAGCTAGGGTTGGTGCAAAAACATTGCTAATAACAAACAAGGTTTCAACAATAGGCTCTATGTCGTGTAACCCTGCAATGGGCGGTATAGGAAAAGGCCACCTTATTAGAGAAATTGATGCTTTGGATGGCATAATGGGAAGGATATCAGATCTTTCTGGAATACATTTTCAAGTGCTTAATAAACGAAAAGGACCTGCTGTTCAGGGCCCTCGTGCTCAAATTGATAGGGCCCTTTATGCAAGCTACATGCAGGATGAAATAAAAAACACACAAGGCCTAGACACCTTAGAGGCATCGGTTGAAGACTTCATTTTAAAAAAGAAAAATGTTGTCAGAGGAGTAATCTGTAACGGTGGAGTTAAGATTTTAGCAAAAGCAACAGTACTTACAACAGGAACTTTTTTAAACGGTGTAATTCATTGTGGTAAAAAAACAACACCAGGAGGCAGGATTGGCGAACCCCCGTCTCTTGGTCTTTCAAAAACGCTTTATAGTTTTGGTCTTGCTCTTGGCAGGCTTAAAACAGGAACCCCGGCAAGGCTTTTATCAAATTCTATTAACTACAAGTTTCTTGAAGTTCAAAAAGCAGACAAGGTCCCAGAAAATTTTTCGTTTATATCAAACAAAATAACTAATCAGCAAGTTCCTTGTCACATTACTCACACAACAAAAGTAACTCACGACATAATAAATAAAAATATATCTCAATCTTCTATTAATGCTGGAAATATTTCAGGTGTAGGGCCTCGGTATTGTCCTT
>Ga0209091_10001044_pt1 | contig 25113 bp, 20 predicted proteins | sample ArcticOcean_MG_C_6_FD_187438 | JGI IMG/M metagenome (GOLD analysis project Ga0209091, IMG submission 187438) | Marine microbial communities from western Arctic Ocean - ArcticOcean_MG_CB8_128 (SPAdes) (version 2) | ecosystem: Environmental > Aquatic > Marine > Oceanic | place: Arctic Ocean...
TTCCGGCCAAATTTTCGGAATAGAAATATCAGCAATGTGGACATTTCCGGAAAATTTCACACCAGGATGCTGGAAACATCCTGGTTTTCCAGTTTGAAATGAAATAGTTTGATGACATTCTGCGGCTACACCAAAAATCTGACTCTCATCGGTTGAAACACCGGATGGAATATCTACGGCAACTCGCAATGCTTTTTTGTTTGAGTTGAAAATTTCAATCCATTCCCGGTAAGCACCTTCAATCGCCTGCTCCATTCCGATACCAAAAATAGCATCAATGAGAACATCTGCTTCTTTAATCAGTCGGGCCGCATTTGTATCTGGAAAAGAAGTACTTTCTCCAAATTTTTCCCACAATGACTGGTTTTTCTGTGCATCTCTTTTTTTAGCCTGTCCGGCATCTACAACACTGACATCATACCCCCTGTTCGCTAACAGGCGGGCAATTGCAAATCCGTCGCCGCCGTTATTGCCTTTTCCACAGCAAACTACAACTCCGGCTTCAGGTTCATTTTTTAATTTATTTTCTTCAATCCAGTCTGCAACACTGCGGGCGGCATTTTCCATTAAAACTGAACCAGAAATTCCTAAATCTTCAATTGCGTGCCGATCCATCTCTCGCATGGAAATCGTGTCTGCAAGTCGAATCAAATTATTAGTATTTGGGTCCATCTGCTGTCAACGGTCTGACTGGCGTATCAACTGCTTAACAAAGGCTTTTGATTCCTGTTTTTTCTTGAAGTTATTTGCATCACTAAAGTCTTTCTTGCGGGGACGTTTCTTGGGAGTGTTGCCAGTATATTTGGAACGACTCTCACCGTTGCGGATACAAAACTTAGTCTTAACTTGGACATTACAAAACTTTTTTACAGCATTAGGGTTTTCATGAAAGGATTCAAAACGACCTTTTGAGTTTGTCGAAAATTGTTTGCGGCCTTCCTTACGGATGAATTCTTTTTTATAATTAATTGGAATAAACCGAATGTTTTGAAGCTGCCTGGATGTAATTCTTTCGTATTGTGTTTGAGAAGTTGGCTGAAACTGTTCCGGTTTTGGTGTTGATGCTCTAACTTTTTCAAGAGAATAAGACGATTTGTGAAACTCTACTTTTCCTTCAATAATTGACCTAAGACGGTTGTTGGTGGTACGGGATTGTTCTTCTTTGTAAGCGGAGGCATCTGGTCCACTGCTTAAAATGAGAGCAAATATTGCCAGCGAGATCAGTCTTGATAAGCGAAAATTTTCATAAACGAAAGACATTATTCCGATCTTCTCAGAGAGTGTTATACTTTGCGTATTGGAATATTGTTTTGACTGAGATATTCCTTAACTTCAGAAACAGTATATTTTCCATAATGAAATACGGATGCCGCCAAGACAGCATCGGCTTTTCCTATTGTGAGAGCATCAAGAAAATGTTCAAAAGTTCCACCACCTCCTGATGCAATTACCGGGATATTGAGCTTTCCGCTGATTGCGGCAGTCAAATCAAGTTCAAAACCATCCTGGTGACCGTCTGCATCCATGCTAGTCAATAATATTTCACCAGCCCCTCTTGCTTCCATTTCACCGGCCCATGCCACTGCATCCAATCCAGTTGCAAGGCTTCCGCCGTGGCTGAAGACTTCCCATTTTGAGATTTTGTCTTTTGTATCTTGTTTTTGTGAGTTTAAATTACGTTTTCTTGCATCAATAGCCACAACGATACATTGTGAACCAAAACGCTTTGCACCTTCAGAAATTAGGTTCGGATTCCGGATTGCGGAAGAATTTACTGAAACTTTATCTGCACCTGCAGTTACAAGTGAATGCATGTCTTCAAGTGAAGAGATTCCACCGCCAATTGTAAAAGGGATAAACAATTCACGTGCCAAGCGCGTTGCAAGTTCAATTGTTGTACCCCGATTTTCTTTGGAAGCGGTAATATCAAGAAAAACAAGTTCATCAGCAGACTGTTCATTATAACGCTGTGCCAACTCCAGCGGATCGCCTGCATCCCTCAATCCTACGAAGCTGGTACCCTTTACCACCCGGCCGTCTTTTATATCGAGACACGGTATTATGCGGCGTGCTAGCATTTGAATATTTCCTTTAAATCAAGTTTGCCCTCATAAATTGCTTTTCCGCTGATTACCTGATCAACACCGTCTTCTTCCAGAGTTTTAAGCTGTTCCAGATCTTCCATTGAAGAGACTCCTCCGGATGCTACAATCTTTAATCCGGTACCACGGGCAAAATTACGCAGTGCCTCCATATTTGGTCCACTGAGCATTCCGTCACGAGCAATGTCGGTAAAAACCACTCTTTGTATTCCAACCTTTTTCCAATGCAGAGCAAAATCTACATCGTAAATTTCTGTTCCTTCCTGCCAGCCTTCAATTGCAACTTTGCGGTTTCGGGCATCAATGCCCAGAATAATTTGCTCGCATGAGTAATGTTTAATAATGTCTTCAAAAACATCTGGATTCTTAACAGCCATAGTTCCAATGATTACAGACGACACTCCCAACTTCAGCATTCTTTCTACATCATCTGCTGTACGCAAACCTCCTCCAAGTTGAACAGGAATTGAAATCGATTTAAGTATAGAATGGATGCTGTCCAAGTTTTTACCTTTTCCCCGGAATGCTCCATCTAAATCAACCAGATGCAAACGCTTTGCACCAGCATCCTCAAATGAGCAGGCCATGGCTGCAGGATCATCCGAGTAGACTGTTTCTGAATCTAATTCTCCCTGAAGCAGTCTGACACAGCGTCCGTTTTTTAAATCAATTGCGGGAATCAGCAGCATTTTATGGTGTTGAATTTTGAGTTTTTGAGGTGAGCAGATTATCTAAACAATAATTCATTTTTTTTCTGCTTCAACTTCAAGCCTAAGCATTTGAACATGGAGTCTGCCTTTTGAATCAACTGGTGTTCTTTCAATATATTTTGTAGAAATAGCATCGACGAATTTATCTCTTTTTTCTGCAGGTACTTGTTGAGTATATCCTAACCATGTAGTACGAATCCATCCTTCCAAGCCTGTCTTGCCTGCATGAACCATATCTTTTGGAATAAGCTCTAACCGGTTTATTTTAAAGCCGGATTTCAGAAGAATTGATTCATACTCATCTGTACCAGGAAAAAAGAATGGAAAGTCAAATTTTTCAAAGTATGACTGCCATTCAGGATCAGTCTGCATTCCGGAAAGTATGCTTACAATTTCAGCTGCGTTGCCTTTGCCTCCCAACTGCAGGAGGATCTTTCCTTTTTGCCTTAATCCTTTGAAAAATCCTTCAATGACGGGTTGTTGATTTTTTACCCAGTGCAGTGTCGCATTTGAAAAAATAAGATCAAAACATTCATGAAACAATAAGTTGCCGGCATCCATCTCATGGAATGAAAGATTTGGGTAGTCCTTTGGGGGATATCGTTTTGATGCCAGTGCTATCATCGAAGAAGAGTTGTCGATACCGACAATTGTTCCTTTCGAGACTAATCTGGATATTTCGGCGGTTACCTTTCCGTCACCGCAACCTATATCAAGCACATCCTCTGTTCCATGAAGTGATAATTTGTCTAAAAGTTCTCTGGCCCATTTTTGCTGAGCTAGAGAATGTTTTTCATAATCTTGTGCGTTCCATTGATATCTTTTCATATTTTATGTATTTCAATTAATATTGAATAGCTATTATCAGCTAACTACCACACGAATTCAAGCTGTACACGTTAAGCAAAGATCAAAACACAAAGTTCTCTGTGGCTTAAATATTGAATTCCAAATAGTCGTATAAAATGCATTAAACTAGATCAGTGAATTATAAATAAACCTAATTGCACTAACACACATGATTAACTATGCAAGTAGCATCTAACAATACAACGGATAAACAAACTAGCCTGGAGCGGCAAGTTCAAAGTAAAGAGAGATCTACAACCGTTGGTTCTAAAGCTCAAGCAGTTACTTCTGACGTAAATACAGTAGTAGCAAAAGGTGCTGAACGTAATGAGACTTCACAGTATTTAAAGGTACTCTCAAGAATAGAAAACTTGCTGGTCCAGGAAAAACTTCCGGATGCTGCTATCGAGGGTTTTGTAGGAGCAATTAAAAAACAAATCGATTTAATGAGTGAGGCAGACCGGCAAATGCTGATTAAACTTCCTGAGGCAAAAACAATTGAATTGAAAAGTTTGGATAATCTTCCGGAAATGATCACGAACAATCTCAGAGATGAAAGCAAATCTCCAGCATTGCTCAAGTTGCTGCGGCAGCCAAAATTTGCAGTATTTATGCGAAGCGACAGCAAGCCTGCCCCAAAAACTTACACAGCACAGTCTGCTCAGACACCGATACCCGATAAATTAACTACCTCAAAGCTAGTAGAAGATTCTTCCAAAAAAGAAAAGCCAGTGCTTACTGCAGTCCCTGAAGTAGTTCAAAAGACAAGTTCAAAGGAAAATCCACCTGCACCGAATCCAGTTGCTTAAAGTAAAATTTTGCAACTGCCTGTTTGAAGCTTCATTACTATTTAGGTAAATGCATGATAAATTTGCCCTTAAATTCTCCACCTAACCTCAATTTCAAACCACCGACTGGAGTATAAATATTTCCTTCAATACGTGCATTACCTAAAACTTCTAACATCTTACCAGCTTTTAGATCACCCTCAACCCAACCATCGACTTTGATAACAGGTGCTTGTATCTCCCCCATCACTCTTCCTCGAACTCCAACTACGACAGAATGACTGCTTGAAATTTTTCCAACAAAGGTGGCATCAATACGAAGACTATTATTGGTTTCGATACTTCCATCCATTCGTACATCAGATCCCAAATAGCCTTTAACTAAATCCATTATTAAACCTTTTTTTCAATATCTTATTACCTTCGTCTTTGCGTGATTGCAATGTGACCGTTGTTTTTCCTCTTAAACTGGTTTACTTCCCAAGCTCTATATCTGCATGAATGGTGCCTGTATTTTTATACAGAAAAGCAGTTCGGGTGAGCCTGAAACAAGAGCTTACCAGACTTTGCTGATTTAAGATCAAGGTAAATATTTTATGAATTAAAATTAACATATTTTACTGGATATTGTTTAACTAAGCCACTTCTCAATACGCTCAGCTGCATCTGCCAATTTAGGAAACAGGTTTGGAAACATTTCTGGAGTGAGCTTATTTTTCATTGGAAAATCTTTGAGCAACTGCGCTCCATCATAATCTACACTTGCTACACGGACTACTAAAAAGTCATTCGGCATATAAAAATCTGATCCTGGAAGCAATGCAACACCTGTCTCTTCCAATAGACGTCTGCTTAATTTTTCACTCGTAGTGATTCCGCGGGAACTAAGTTTTTCTTTAAAATTTTCAAAGTCAGGAAAAAGATAAAAAGCTCCTTGAGGTTTTGGACAATTTAAGCCAATATCCGTGAATCTCTGATGTAAAAAATGACCAGCTGCACAATGAATATCACGGCAGCGCTCAACATGTTTCCTCACCGAATCATAATTTTCAAATCCCGCAAGTGCTCCGTACTGTATTGGGGCACTAACGCAACTGAAAGTTTCGCTCACAAATGCAGATAATGGTGGTACTATTTTAGCTAATTCATCTGGAATCATCGCAAAACCAAGACGCCAACCTCCGGCAGAAAAGGCTTTTGAAACACCACTTGTTGTAATTGTTCCTTCAGGAAAATATTTTGCAATTCCCTCAAAGGGTTGTTCACCAAAATTAGTCAGAGCATAAATTTCATCCGAAATTACAATTATTGCATGCTTCCGGCATACTTCAGCCAAATCCTTTAATTCCTCAGGAGTATGTACACTTCCTGTTGGATTGCTAGGATTATTAAGAATTAATAATTTTTGCGGAAAACTCAGACTGGAACATGTTTTTTCCAATTCTTCTGCCTGTAACCTATATCCGTTTTTTCGCTCAGTTGGAATTGGAATGAATGTTTTTGAGCGAATCTTTGCCTGCGGCCCATAACTGACCCAACTCGGAGCGGGAACCATGAGGGGGCCCTCCAATAAATAAACTAGTTGGAATATCAGTTCTTTACTTCCCGGACCAATGAATATTTTTTCAAATGAGTAGTTATAGCCAAATTCACTTTGAAAAAATCCTGCAACTGCCTTCCTTAATTCTGGTAATCCATATCCAGAAATATATTGTTTGCGGTAAGCGTTTTCCTGCAATGCAATTCGCATAGGTTCTGGTACCGGAAATGGTGATTCGCCAAAACCCAAGTGACAGATGTTATGCCCTTCACTGCGTAACTTTAAGGCAAGCTGGTTAATGAATAAAGTGGCAGATTCTTTTAAATTGTCGATTTGATTGTTAATAACTGGCTGCATTAGAGCATTAATAATTTTGGTTAAGTGAGTCAGTATAGATCAGTGTGAGTCCAGGAGATCAAAAAGTATTCGTCGAACCATAAATTGATTTTAATCCTAATTCTACTTATCCAAGATACCGGTAATCAACGATGACGGATTTCCACAGTGAAGAAGCCAAAGTTGATGTGCCGCGCGTGTAACTCCAACATACAATAATTGTCGAGATCGTATGTCCGGTCCATATGTTGAAGCATCTGCATCTGCGATGATGACTGAGTCGAATTCCAGGCCTTTTGTCTGGGTGATATCTGTAACTTCAATACCAGGTGTGAATGTAAATTCTTGATCTCTGATTAAACGCAATTTAGAAAGATCTGTGCGCTGTAACCCATCAAAGAGCTTCTCTGCAGATTCCTGAGTCCGTGTCAACACGGCTACACTGGCAAGTGGTTCGCGAATAGACAGGTCTTTCAATGTGTCTGCAAGAAATGCCACCATTGAACCACGTTCCTTGAAACGGAAAACATCAACCGGAGCACCATGTCGTGTTGAGTGCCAAACTGTATTTACGCTATGTTCGGAAATAACTTTTTTTGCAACTGTCATTATTTCATGAGTAGAACGGTAACCAATTTTTAAAGGGGCCAGGGCAGTCACATCTGGTTTTGAGCCATCGGGTAATGTCAAATGGCCCAGTGACTCTTCCCAGGTTTCATGTTTACGTCCAACCATAATACGCTGATCCAAATCTCCTGCCAATGTAACACTGGGAAGATTTTCTGGAGTTAAACTTACTAATAGCTGAAATTCAAGTGAACCAAAATCCTGAGCCTCATCGAGCATCAAATGAGTATATTGGAGAGGCTTGCCGTTTTTACTATTCAAAGGTCCTAACAGCAGTTGATATAGTAAAAGCAAGAGAGTATCATCTTCTTCATCAAGCGAGGATTTTTCATCTGTGAAGTTCAAATCTTCGTTAAAGAAGTTTTCCGTTTGTTCGGTCAACGAAACCAGATCTGACTCTACAATTTCTTTTGATTCCTGACGCTTTTGATATTGTCTGACTGCCCAAGACCAAACGCCGGTGAGTTGAGATTCATTAAATTCACCAGGTGCAAGCCTCTCAACTGTCTCAAATAACAATTCCCGGTTGACTAGACAATCATTCCAAATTTGAGTAGTTAATAAATGTGGGGATTCCATTAGCTCAGGGAATGCCTGTTCTAATGCATTTTGGAATTGTTTTTCCATTCGGGCACTGGAAAGCTGTGGTACACCTTGAATTGTTTCTTCACCTTTTGACCAACCTACCAAATTCTGCAGGCGTGGAATCAGAGCTGTATCAGACATTGCATCCCAAGCCTTGAGCAAAATTTCCAATCCCTCGACTTTGGCTAGTTTATCCTCAAACAATTCGCGGAACTTTGTCGTCCGGTTTTGTATTTCTTCACGGTAGTATTTCAACCACAACGGATGACGCTTAAGTTCGATCACATCCATCGGAGTGTTTTCAGCATATTGAACCGGTAATTCGGGCAGCATGCGGATACGCAGTCCGGACGACCATTTATGATAAATACGTGGTCTTGCGCCATGAACACCCAATGCAGGCAAGACCCTGGACATATAATTTGCCAAAGCCGGTCCGAAAACAATCGGCAGGACAGTTTTTGGTTTAAAGTATTGAGGCTTTTTTGACATCAAATATGCCAGTCTATGAAGGGCAACGGTGGTTTTTCCAGAACCGGCGCCTCCCTGTATCAGAACAATCCCATATTCAGAATGTGTTATTACTTCAAATTGCTCAGGATCTACCAGCGCAGTAATTTGCCGCAGATGCTTGTCCACCCTGTAACCGGAAAAATTGAGGTCTGTTGTTTTTCCATTGCTGCTTGTATATTTATCAGGTGGTTTTAGTTCATCCAAGGTTTTCTCATGGCCGCTTTCAAGCTGAGGTGTTTTATGACTGACCAGGTGCCATTTATTATGTTTAGTTGGCTCTGTAGATAAGTCTTCAAGTACACCTCCAGGCCAGTTTATTCGCATAAGAATGCCGTTCTCAATCAGCAACATTCTTCTCGTTATCAACTCACCTTCCAATTCGCTTTCACCAATATCTTCAACGTATTCATCGCCTTCATGATAGCGGTAAAAAATCTGACTAACTGGGGCGTTTTTCCAATCAACAATTGGACATGGTAAGTGTGTGGAAAAGCAATTCTGATTTCCTATCAGCAAATCCCGTTCTCGTTTGTTTTCACGCAAACGGATATGTGCAAAATATGGAACATCCTGGTTAAAACCAAAAGTAGCATTGTGTGAATCCTGTTGACTGTGAAGTAATACCATCCTTTCCATTTGCGCCATAACTGCAGGCACATCTTCGGGCAAAGTGTCTGAAAGAGAATCCCGCAACTCAATGATATTATCCAAATGTAGGTCACTTATATTCCTTTCTTTATCTTCAGCAGCAAGCATCAAAAACCCTTGTTTTACAAGGAGCAGAAGTTGCTGTTCTTCCTCCAAAACCTTTGCTTGCTCCGAAGATAAATTCTTATTTTTTTTCATTTTTACACTACTCGCTTACTCTCAAAATTTTAGCGCCCAGAGCATTAAGCCGTTTGTCAATTGTTTCATATCCACGGTCAATCTGGTCAATATTATAAATTTCTGTAATCCCTTTTGCACCAAGTGCTGCAATCAATAAAGCCATTCCTGCCCGAATATCCGGAGAAGAAACTCTTGCCCCTTTGAGTGGCGTAGGTCCTGAAACAACTGCTCGATGTGGATCACACAGAATAATTTGTGCTCCCATTTCTATCAGCTTGTCTACCCAAAACAAACGGCTTTCAAACATTTTTTCAAAAATCAAAACTGCACCTGAACATTGTGTGGCAACTACTGTCATAATACTGGTTAAATCTGCTGGAAACCCTGGCCAGGGTGCATCATCAATTTTTGGGATTCCGCCACTTGGATCCTTCCTGACGATGAGTTTTTGTTTTTTTGGTATAAGCAAATCGTCGCCTTCAACCTGAATTTCTACTCCCAGTTTTTCAAACATTAGTTTAGTCATACGTAAATATTGCACTCCGGCATTCCTGATGCGCAGTTCACTTCCAGTAACAGCGGCCAATCCAATGAAAGAACCAACTTCAGTGTGATCCGGCTGAATCGTGTATTCTCCTCCACTCAATACGGACACGCCTTCAATGACTAGTAAATTACTTCCTATACCTTCAATATTTGCTCCAAGCAACTTCAGGAAATAACACAATCCCTGAACATGTGGTTCACAAGCCGCATTGTAAATATTAGTTTTTCCCTGTGCTGTAACTGCAGCCATGACAGCATTTTCTGTAGCCATGACGCTGGCCTCATCAAGATAAATTTGTGTTCCTTTTAAACCAGAGGTCTGCATATGATAAAACCCGTTTTCATTTAGATCAATTCTGGCACCAAGATTTTCCAGTGCCGAAAGATGGGTTTGCACAGGTCGTAAACCAATTCTGTCTCCCCCTGGAGCTGGCAAAACAAAGGATTTCTTGCGGGCAAGAAGGGGCCCTGCAAGGAGGAACGATCCACGAATCCTAGAGGCCTGAGTTGAATCAGGATTGATAGATTTAAGATTGCTGGAATCAAAACTAAATGAATGTTTATCAATTTGCTTTACTTCTACACCTAGACTTTCCAACAGTCCACGCATAATAGTGATGTCAAGAATGTCTGGAACGTTATGTAAAATAACAGGTTCTCGTGCCAGTAAAGTTGCAGCAAGAACAGGGAGAGCCTCGTTTTTGTTGCCTGAAGGAGTGATACTTCCAGAGAGAGGAATTCCACCATGCACTACAAATTTTTCCATTTAAATTTATTTAAATATTAAGAGTATTTAAAGTCTTTTAATGTTTTGATTGAACGTCCAGAAAGACCGCTATTAACAGACTACGTAAATTACACAGAATAAGGTACATACTATTATTTGTTAAAACTCATTTGTTAAAAACCCAAACCTCGAACAGTTTATCTCATTTCTGTGTAGTCACTTCCTAAGTGATGTCGTAAACGCTCCAAATTACCTGGAATTGCTGCTAGTGTTATTAAAATCCCCTCCTCCTGGTAATCAATGTTGTCCACCCTGCTCAATTCGTAGATATTAGCTAACTTATGTGAGTGCTGATAATCCAGACGAATTGTCATTTTTTTCATTCGTTTATTAAAAAATAACAGTATATGTTTTCTTAATTGTTCAACAAAAGCTGAATTTTTTTCCAATCCATTTTTTCCTCCATTTTCGCAGGAGCCAAATAATGCTTCCGGAAAAGATTTCTCCAAGATCAGTAAACGTGTAGGAGAGATCCGGTCTATTTTGTTAAATACTTTAATAATTGGAATACAGGCTGCGTCCAAATCTTCCAAAACCTCAGAGGTTGTTTGCAAATGTTCTTCGATGTTATCGTCGGCATCAATAACCTGCAGCAGCAGATCTGCATCTCTCACGGTGGCTAATGTGGAACGAAATGCTGCTATTACTTCATGAGGAAGATTACTGATGAAACCAACGGTATCCGAAAGCAAAACTTTGGGTCGAGAATCCTCTTCTAAAAGTCGCGTTGTTGAATCGAGCGTGGCAAACAAACGGTCTTCAACTAACAAACCTGAATTGGTGAGCGCATTCATTATAGTGGACTTTCCGGCATTGGTGTAGCCGATCAAACTCACCTGTAAACAATTGGAACGTCTTTGCTTCTGAGTGTTGCGTTCCTTTTCTACACGTATTAACTGACTTTTGTATCGAGTAATTCGTTGGCGCAAAAATTGTCTGTCTTTTTCAATCTGCTTTTCACCGGTTCCTCTCGATGCACCAATTCCTCCACGTTCCCGGTCAAGATGTTTCCACAAACCCACTAAACGTGGTAATAAGTATTCAGACTGAGCCAAGCCTATTTGCAGCTTTGCCTCACTGGTACGGGCATTTTTTGCAAAAATATCTAAAATTACCTGGGTACGATCCAGCACTTCGCAGTCCAATAGTTTTTCCAAATTTTGTGTTTGTTTAGGACTAAGTGGATTGTCAACAAGTACTGCATCCACCTCATCAATGTGTATTCTGGATTTAATTTCAGTGAGCTTACCCTTTCCAAAATAATATGCTGGATGTATTTGTTTGCGGGCCTGAATGATTTGTCCGGTGACTTTCCCCCCGATGGAATAGACAAGTGATGAGAGCTCATCCAGTGAACTCTGGACCTCTGAATTTAATCTATGTGGTAACTGCAGCGAAACAAGTAATGCGCGGTCCCAATTTTTAAATAATCTGCTATCGCTCAAATAACCTCAGGATATTGACTAAAAAAGTGTCCTATTACCGGGCAGAATTGTAGCATATAATTAGGGTAAATGTACAACGAAATCTTTTGTGCGAAATAAACAGTGTTACCAATAATTATGATCAGTATTACATCTACTTAGAATTCAGTGAGAAAGCCCACTGAAATTATAATGTATAAAGAATTAGTTGTTAACATAGATTTCACGCATTTCACGCTTTAGTGTTTTACCAGCAATATTTCGCGGAAAATCTTCAAGTACTTGTACATCAGCCACACGCTGAAATTTTGCATCCACACGTTGATTGATCCAGGTTTTTAAATCCTCTTCAACAACATTCTGTTCTTTATGAAAAATGACAGTGGCAACCGGAATTTCACCCCATTTTTCATCAGGAATTCCAAATACTGCAACTTCTGAAACCGCAGGATGTTGGATTATTACTTCCTCAATATCTTTGGGATATACATTGACACCTCCGCTGATGATCATGTCTTTAACACGATCAACTAGGAAAAGGAAACCGTCCTCATCAATAAAACCCAAATCTCCAGAATGAAGCCAGCCGTCAACAATAGTTTTTTTTGTTAAATCCGGACGTTTGTAATATCCTGGCATCATCATTGGACCCCGACCACAGATTTCTCCAACCTCATCAGGTTCACAATCTTCGCCGTTTTCACGCAAAATTCTGATGTCGATAAATGATGGGGCAGATCCGACAGATCCGACTTTGCGCAGGGCATCGTCACGATCTAATACTGAAAAGAAACCTTCAGTGACACCGTACAATTCGTAAAATATTCCCGGCAGTACTTCATTCAATTTGTGTTTGTATTTCATCAGCAATGTAGCACCTACGTTCTGAAGCATTTCCAGCGAACCCAGTTTTTCCGGCATAAATTCGGGATGATTGAGCAGGGCCATTATTTGTGCAGGTACCATGACGATGTGCGTTACTTTTTCTTGCTCAATTGTCTTTAAAACTTCTCCTGCATCAAAGTTGTGGTGTAAAATATAAGTTGCTCCCAAATACATCCATGGCATCAAATCCAGCATTGCTCCGTTAAAAACAATCGCTCCAGCATGGAGGACAATGCTTTCAGGAGACATACGCCAGGCTGAGGCGAAATGGGTGCAGTAATTCGCACGGACATAATGGGTGTGAATAATCCCTTTAGGGGCACCGGTTGTACCACTTGAATACATGATGTTGTAGATATCACCATCCACTATTTTGGCATCCGGTGGCTCCGTTTCTTCTGCTCCAGAAATAAAATCCGCATAAGACTTAAATCCAGAAACTGTAAGTCCACTACTGTGCTTTTTACCGTCACTAACAAGTATCCAATGCATATTCTGAATAGCTGGTAAATCTTTTTTTATGCTCTGCAATGTTTCTGCAAAGGTTGCATCTGCAAAAACAATCTCTGTATCAGAATCACGGAGCAGTGTCGTTAATCCGGAAGCCTGCAGTAAAGGACTGCCTGGTACAATCACGATTCCGGTTTTGGCTGCAGCCCAGTAAAGCAGCATCAATTCTTCACAGTTTGGCAGAACCGTCGCCATTTTTTGCCCCTTTAGAAAACCGGCAGCCAGCAAGGCATTAGCCAGCCTGTTTACACGGATATTAAGTTCGCAGAAGTTTAATCGTTCCTCACCGATAACAAAGGCAAGATGCTTGGAACGGTAACGGGCATGTCTTGGCAGTAAAGATCCAATGTTCATTTGTTTATTATTTCCTGTGTTAAAAACAATATCTAACAGGTAATTTATAGTGATGTGATAAATAACATAGACTCTTTGCACTTTCAAGTAAAAGCTGGAATCATCAATATGAGGTTTAGCAAACCTGAACAAAACACTTCAGGACAAGAATCAATACTGCGCTACAAAATGAAAAAAAATAACATACATTTCAAATGTTTCGTAATTTTGCTGTCAGTGTTTTTGGCAAGCTGTAGTATTTTGGGAAGTTCACGGGAAATGGAGATAGCTGCAGTGCAGCCTCCACCAGAAGCTCCTTTGCTGGCAGAAGTGCTGATGCATCTGCAATTGGATTATGTTGAACCAGAAAAACTTGATCCTGTAAGCTTGCTTCAAGGCGCATTGACAGAACTTGGGCGGATGATTCCGGAACTAACAGTTGTACCTGAATTGCAGGATAAAATTTTGGGTCCAGTTTTGAACATAAGTTTTAAAACCGAAAAAACTCTCTTACCGGTTTCAAAAATTTCAGGGCTGTATGATTTGCACATTGCCTTGCAAATACTGATGAAACGCCTTTTAGGAATGAATACTCAACTGACACAGTTAAAAATAGAGCAGATGTTCATTCGGGGGATATTGAATCAGTTAGACGCCTATTCTGTTTTGCTGCCGCAGGAAATTTATAATGAATTCAACATTAATATTGGTGGTCAATTTGCCGGAGTTGGTCTGGTTGTTGGAACACGAGATGATCAACTGACTGTAATTGCACCAATGGACGGTAGTCCCGCAGCACTTGCCGGAATGAAGCCGCTTGACAAAATTGTGGCAGTTGACGGAGAAAAAACTGAACACATGACCCTTGATGAAATACTTCATCGTCTGCGGGGAAATATTGGAACACCTGTTACGCTCAGTGTTTTACGTAAGGGACATGCAAAGGCTTTGCAATTTAAACTCTTACGTGAAGATATTCAGGTCGAAAGTGTCGAAACATATGATTTGTCAAGCAGCAAGCAAACCGTTAGTTATGTTCGTATAAAAAATTTTCAAATTGACACATCCCGGGAACTTAAAAATAAGCTTGGTTCTTTAAAAATGGTTGATGGAGTGATTTTGGATTTACGCAATAATCCCGGGGGATTGCTGGAAGAAGCAATTCGAGTCAGTGATTTGTTTTTGCCTGGTAAAAAACGCATCGTAAGCACAAAAGGGACTGTCGTTTCCTCAGTCCATGACGCAAAACAATTATTTGCCGGAGATCATTTATTGAACATTCCACTGGTTTTGCTGATTAATCGAGGGAGCGCTTCTGCTGCAGAAATTGTTGCTGCTGCCTTAAAACAAAATGAGCGTGCAATTGTGATTGGCGAACAAAGTTTTGGCAAAGGTACAGTTCAAACACTTTGGGATTTAAAAGACGGTTCAGGACTGAAATTAACCATAGGAGAGTATTTAACACCTTACGGACGCTCAATTCACAATATAGGTGTCATGCCAAATCTGAGGCTTATTCCTGTTACTGTTCCTGAGCTCAAGAACGGAGAAAAAGAGCTTGGCAGGCAGGAGATTTTCACTACTGAAAAAAGGTTCAGTCTGCTTTCAGATTTTGATGCAGAAAACAAGGTAAATGATTTAGATGAACTCAGTATTAGTTATTTGTCACATAATACTCCAATTCTTAATGAAGATTCTAAAATAATTGATAATAATTTGAAAATAGAAAGATTAAAAGCAGATATATTTGTCAAAATTGCAAAACGGTTACTATCTCAGTGGAATCCTAAAAATATAAACTCTATTATTCAGAAAATATCCAGGGAAGCAGAGCAAAAAGAATCTGAAATAATTACAGAAGCACTGTCAAAACACGGAATTGATTGGAGTTTGAATCCGCTCATAAATTCAGCAACTCCTGAAATGCTTATTTTAACCTGGTCTGCGGAAATGATTTCTACAGATCTTTTGCGGGTGAAAGTTAATCTCCGGAATTCTGGTAAAATTGACGCGCAACGTTTGATTGCGGTAACACGGGCCAGTAACGGGATACTGGATAGCCTGGAGTTTCCTATCGGAAAACTTGTGTCTGAAGAAAATACATCCCGCACCATTGACGTTAAAATTCCTGCGGGAATGATGGAGGAGCAAGAACCGGTAGAAATTCTGCTTTTTGATCATAACTTGAAAAAATTAAAATCAGTACGAAGGCAACTCCATTTTTCACCGAAACGGAATCATTCTTTTTGGTTGAAAATGGAAATATTTGATAATGGGAGGTTTGGCAGTCGTGGTAATGGTGACGGAAGAGTTCAAACCGGAGAAACCATCGCACTTGCATTTAAAATTGAAAATAAAAGCAAAAGTACTGTTCCTGAATTGTTGCTGAAACTGCGAGGAACTGAGGGTGTATTTAGAATTAATCGAGGGAAACTTTTATTGAAAAATCTCGAACCCCATAAAAAACAAAAAGGCTATTTTCTTTTTAAGAGTTTAATGGACTCCGGGACTTTAGGAAAAATCAGCTTGGAGATGGTTGATATTAAATCTGGTACTCCAGGAATTGTCTACCTTTGGAATTTGAACAATATGCTTCCGGAACAGAGACTTGTCACACCGGAGCTACTGGGAGTCAGTTGGCAAGACAAAGACGGGAATTATGTAGAATCTGAAACTGATTTGAGTTTCTTGATTTTACAGGGGAATGTAAGCAATGTTAATGATGTACGAGATGTTTATGTTTACTTAAATAATAAAAAAGTGTTTTATTCTTTGAACATAAACTCTGGTCAACAAGACAAAAACACAGAATTTCACTTTCAAACTAAAGTAAATTTGGATACTGGAAACAATCAAATCTCAATTTTTTCACGGAGTCACTCAGGTTTTACCTCTGAACGCAGGTTAAGAATATTTCGGAAGTAATGAAGAGTAGAATGTTCAAAAAAACGCTAATGTAACTTAAAAATTAACTGCAACAGTATATTATCAACGGTAATTTGTGAACTGTAGGTCAAAGTCAAAATCCTGTCCCTTGATATCCTGCATCACTGCCTGCAAGTCATCTTTCTTTTTGCTGCTCACTCTTACAAAATCACTTTGAGTTTGTGGTTGAACTTTTGTTTTGGTTGATTTGATAAATTGATTAATTATTTTGCACTGATCCTTAGACAAACCTTGTTGGATTAAAATTTCTTTTTTTTGAACTCTGCCGCTGGGTTCAGTTTTTCCGTAAACCAGTGACTTTACTGGTACTGAGCGTTTAATCAGTTTTGTCAGCAAAATGTCGATGGTTGTCTGCATTTTCAACTCATCGTCTGCAGTGATCATTAAAGCAGGTTTTATTTTGTCCAGCTCAATTTCACAATTTGTACCTTTAAAATCATAACGGTTATTGATTTCCCTTCGTGCCTGATCAACGGCATTTGTAACTTCCTGGATGTCAACTTCGCAGACAATATCAAATGAGGCCATTTTCTAGTTATTGGTTTGGGTTATTAGTATAGCTGTTTGTTAACACACCCTCTGGGAAAGTGCGGCTTTTATGAAACCATTTATGTCACCGTTGAGAACTGCTTGTGTGTTTCCTGCCTCTCGGTTTGTACGATGATCCTTTACCATCTGATATGGGTGCAAAACATAGCTTCTGATTTGGCTGCCCCAGGCATTTTCCTGCTTTTTACTGCTCTGCAAATCCTTTTCTTTGTTCAACTCCTTTTGCTGTAAATCGAAAAGCTGGGCCTTGAGCATTTTCATTGCAGTGGCCTTGTTTTTATGCTGTGAGCGCTCGTTTTGACATTGCACCACAATTCTGCTGGGAGCATGTGTTATTCTAACAGCAGAGTCGGTAGTATTTACATGCTGACCTCCTGCACCACTTGCATGGTAGGTGTCAACACGAATATCGTCAGTTAGGATTTCAACTTCTACATCTTCATCTATTTCAGCATATACAAAGACAGATGCAAACGAAGTGTGCCGGCGTTTTTGTGAATCAAAAGGAGAAATTCGGACCAGTCGATGAACTCCAATTTCAGTTTTTAATTTACCATAAACATAGGGTCCGGAAACAGAAAAAGTTACTGACTTAATCCCGGCTTCATCGCCAGGTTGGTAGTCCAGTAGCTGAAATTTAAATCCCTCCTTTGCGATCCATCTGCGGTACATGTCGTAGAGCATTGACGCCCAGTCTGTGGATTCAGTTCCTCCTGCACCTGGATGAATTGAGACGATGGCATTTCTGTCGTCAGACTCACCATTAAAGAGACCGGTTATCTCCAGAGAATCGATATCATTATCAAGTTTTTCACAAGAATCAAGAATTTCTTTCAGTAGATCTGCATCGTCTTCTTCCCGGTACAATTCTGCAGCAGCCTCCAAATCATCATGCAGGGAGTCCAATGTTTCCCAACTCTGGATGGAATCACTCAAGCGCGAAACCTGCTTTAGTAGAACAGTCCGCTCTTCCTGGGGCAATTCCCAAAAACCATCATCTGAAGTCTCATATTCCAGATCCTGCATTTGTTTACGTTTTGAAGTGACTTCAAAGAAACCCTTCTAAGTCGTCCAGTCTCTGAGTAAGACCATCAATTCTAGTACTGATTTCTTCGCTCAACATTGGATCAAATCTTTTTCAATTATAGTATAATTTGGACATTAAATGATAAGATTATATATTTGAAATAACAAGTTCAAATCTTTAAACCTTGTGTTTAATCTGCAGGCCAGTATGGTGGATTAGTGTAATAAAAAACTTTTTGATAAATCATTTTTTGACATGGTAATAAAAACGATTCGAATTTGTTTTCCATTTTCAATTCTTATGCTAATTGTCTGTATTTCCGGACTAATGTTTCTTCTTGGGGGATGTAAAACAATTGACGTAAAAGGCAAACCGGACCTTTTACCCTATATGCAAAAACCTGTGGTTTTTTTGACAATCAAGTCACCAGATAACCTGCAAAAAGTCTGGCCGGAATTGATGGGCCAGGTGGAGATACGCTTAAAGGAGATGTCTACTCTGGGAAGAGTAACAGGTTTGAAAGAGCGGAATCATAAATTGGATAGTAATCCTAAACTTCGCTCAGGATTTAGGACTTACCTCAGCACTTTGACACTCACTGGAATTTCAGAAAAAAATCTTGCCTGGAAACTTGAAGAGGAACTGAATAGTCCTCTTTTTTTACTACTTGATTTTGTGTCATATCCCTGCACTAAAGAGTGCCCCTCTAATGTACAATTGGTAATCCGTCTAAAGCTGATTGAGGCTCATAGCGGAGATCTGATTTTTCAGGTTAGATTGCAGCACAAGCTGGATGAAGATGAAAAAATTACTGAAGCATACAATGAATTAGCCGCAAAACTTACTGCAACGGTAGTAGATGAATTTGCTTCAGGATTCATAGTGCCTTGGCATCGCTGGCGTTTTGAACATTTGAAGCCAGAATCTGTGCGTAAATTACGCAGTGAAATAGGCATCTAGCAATTCGTTATTTCTAAGCATTAATGTTTATGAATCAATGGGAGTCACGCTGGCAAGAAGGTCGAATCGGCTTTCATCTTCCGGAAGTAAATTCGTATTTGTTGCGTTATTTTGATAAATTGTTAACACAGGATACGGAAAGTGTTTTTGTTCCTCTTTGTGGAAAAACGCTTGACTTGCCCTGGCTGGCAAGAAGAACCAAAAAAGTAGTTGGTATTGAATTGGTTCACAAAGCAGTTCAAGATTTTTTTAAGGAAAATAAACTAACTCATTCGATTCAGAAGTCTGGAAAATTAAATCTTTTCAGTAATGATAACATAGACCTTTTTCAAGGTGACTTTTTTGATTTAAACAAGGCACAAACTTCCCTATTTGAAGCTATTTACGACCGAGGATCAATTGTTGCGTTTGATCGTTCTGAACGGCAGAGATATGTAAATCACCTTATGTCATTTCTTAAACCGGGAGGACGTATTTTACTCATTACTCTGGAGTATGATCAAAACAAAATGACAGGCCCTCCTTTTAGTGTTCCTACTGATGAAATTGAATGGCTTTATGCTCCATATGGTATATTAGAACTTCTTGAAACCAGCGACATTTTTGATGAGCGTTTTCGTAAAAATGGTCTGGATGGAATGCTGGAACGAGTCTTTCAGTTCATAAAGCAATAATTAATATTTTATTTAATTGCAAGAACGTTTGTGAGCACATCTACATTGGTAAAAACTTTAGCTATAATTCCCGCACGCTATGCTTCCACTAGGTTCCCGGGTAAGCCACTAGTAGAAATTGCTGGAAAATCAATGATTCAGCATGTCTGGGAACGTGCCATGCAGACGCCATCAATTGATGAAGTACTGGTTGCAACAGATGATCAACGTATTCTGGATGCAGTTGAAAAATTTGGAGCAGAGGGAGTGCTGACCAGTACAGAACATAAAACTGGTACAGACAGAATTATTGAAGCGCTTTCCGGAAGAACTTGTGACTGGGTACTGAATATTCAAGGTGATGAGCCACTGGTTTTGCCTGTCGATCTTGAACGACTAATTCAGAAAGCTCTGAAAACAAGGGATACCAAAGGTGCTACTCTTATTTATAAAATCACAAATGAAGCAGAACTGCATGATCCAAATGTGGTGAAAGTTACTTTAAATCAAAGCAGCCAGGCTTTATATTTTTCACGTTCGTTGATACCATTTCCACGTTCTCCACAATCCAGCAATTTTAATGCTTGGCGTCATTTGGGTGTCTATTTTTTCAAAAGGGATTTTCTTCTCCAATTTGATCGGTGGTCTCAGTCTCCACTGGAACAGACAGAACAATTAGAACAATTGAGAATATTGGAAAACGGAGAAACTTTGCTTTGTGTGGAAGCCGAAAACGATGGTGTAGGAGTTGACGTTCCCCAGGATGTAGCGCTTGCAGAAAAATTAATGAAGAAACAAAGACTTTAAAAAGAGGGTTCTATTGTTTCAGGATTATAGATTTAATTTTATTCAGATTTGATTCAACCTGTGTAATAGTCCGGACTGACCCCAAAAATCATATAAAAAGCAAATATTGTCACCACTGTTGCCAGGCCAAGCATGATGACGCTTACATGCTTGTCGGCTCCATGTGAAATACCAATTTCTCCTGCATCCATGCGCTGATGAATGATTTTATCAAGTGCTTCACCGTCTTCAATACTTTTCTGTCTATTCTTTAAATCTTGATCAACACTTGCCTTTAACTCACTAACCAACTCTTCCTGGTTGCTCATATCTCACCTTTTTAAAATATTTGTAAATTAAACTAAACCGCCTGATTATGACTGTTCCAAATGTGACTGTGACAGAGTCAACAAAAAATTATTAACCGAACATAAACGCTAGCATAGATAAAAATTTCAGCCAAGTTTTTTGTTAATGCATAAAGTATAAACGGTCTCGCAATAGGTCTGAAAATCACTTTATGAAACGGTTATAGGGTTTTTTACGATGGTATAAAGTTTAAGTTTTGATTAATATGTTCAGTGGTATTTTATGTTTTTTCTGCAACAGAACTTTCAGAAGAATCCTTTTCTTTTGCCTCCACCGTACTGATTTCAGGAGTAGAAAAATCTTCCGGAGAAATCTCCCTTGGGTCTAATTTTATTGATGTGATTCCTTTCTCAGGATGATCTTCCAAATCATTTTTTTCAGTTTTGTCAATTGTATCTGCAATTTTTTCCAGTTGTTCGCCGGAACTCATTTTTGAAAGAGCCAACGGGTCCATCTTATTTGCCACTCCTCCAAGTTCATTACTAAAATCCTGAGCAGATTCCCGTACATCCTTGAGCTCAATTTCCTCCTCAATTTTGTTCATTTCATCCTGTACAGTGGAGCGTACGTCGCTTGTGGAGCGTTTTAGCTCCACCAAACCCTTTCCAATTGATCTTAAAACACCTGGAAGTTTGTCCGGACCAATAAATATCAGTGCAACAGCTGCGATAATTAACATTTCCGGGAGTCCGATTCCAAACATGTGAGTACTCTATGTGAGATTGTGCAAATTTACAGATACTGTTAGGATAGGTTCTTGAACATATTAACCTGCTCAGAAAGGAAAAGCAATGCAGGACTTCATCGCGGTTTTGGATTTTGGAAGTCAGTATGCACATCTGATCGCAAAACGGATAAGGCATTTAGGTGCCTATACTAAAATATTTTCTCCATCAGCAAAAGAAAATTTGCTCCAGGACGCAAAAGGAATAGTTTTGTCAGGAGGTCCGGCATCAGTTTACTCAACTGATATTCCAAAATTTAATTCCAATATTTTAAATCTTGATTTACCAATTCTTGGTTTGTGTTACGGACATCAATTGATTGCCAAAGAGTTTGGAGGTGCAATTACGAACACAGGAAAAGGAGAGTTCGGTAAAGCTATTTTGCAGCAAACTTCAGATTTCCCACTTTGGCAGAATGTTTCATTTCCAAATAAGGTTTGGATGAGTCACCAGGACAGTGTAACAAAATGTCCTCCGGATTTTAAAGTTACAGGAGTGACAGAATCTGGAAACGTGGCCGCTATGAGACATCGTAAGCGTCGGATTTATACTCTGCAATTTCATCCGGAAGTAAACGATACTGAGCAGGGACAAAAAATGCTGGACAATTTCATTAACACTTGTGAAATTTGCTCCAAGTGGTCAATGGAAACTTTTATAAAGGACACTACTGAACGCCTTCAGCAGGAAGTTGGAGAGCGGAAAGTCTTGATGTTTATCAGTGGGGGTGTGGATTCATCAGTAGCATTTGCCTTGTTGAATAAAGCTCTTGGCAAAGAAAAAATACTGGGTCTTTATATAAATAATGGTTTCATGAGAAAAGATGAAAGTGCTGAAATTATTGAGCGATATCGGCAGTTGGGCTACACTAATATTCAGCCAAGAGATTATAGTACTTTTTTTTTGAATGCAGTAGCAAATCAGCTTGATCCGCAAATTAAACGGCGTAAAATAGGTGCAACTTTCATTCAGATGCGTGACAAATTTTTGAGTGAATTGAATTTGTCTGAAGCTGAATGGATGCTAGGGCAGGGTACACTCTATCCTGATATTATTGAGTCTGGAGGAACAGAACACGCTGAAGTAATTAAATCACACCATAATCGTGTTCAGGAAGTTCTTGATTTGGTTGATTCTGGAAATGTTGTGGAGCCTCTCAGAGATCTTTACAAAGATGAGGTACGGCAAGTTGGAAGCCTGTTGGGTTTACCGGATTCAATTGTCTGGAGGCATCCATTTCCTGGACCGGGACTTGCGATTAATGTTTTATCTGCTCGCGGTGATGAGTCGTTTCCTAATCTTGAACAAACGGCAGACGAAGTGTCGAATTGTTTGAAGGAAAGCAATTGTGACTTTTTAATTCTTCCAGTTCGATCTGTTGGAGTTCAGGGTGACCAACGGACTTACACTTCTCCTGTTGTACTAATTAATAGCCCTCGCGATTGGGACTGGCTGGAAAAAGAATCAACCCGTTTAACAAATGAGGTCCGGAACATCAACCGGGTTGTACTGCAACTTGATTCAAACAACAAGGACCTGAATGCACCATATATAATTCGTGGAGCTTTTTGCAGCAAAGATAGACTGGACTTGCTGAGAGAGGCAGATTTTATGGCAACACAGATGCTGAAAGAAAATGGTTTGATGGAAAAAATATTTCAACTACTGGTAATTTTGCTGCCAATATCTAAAAATGGAAAAGAAGACAGTCTGGTCTTGCGTCCCGTTGTTTCTGAAGATGTGATGACTGCGCAATTTGCTCGAATCAATTGGAATTTGCTTGATCCTCTGGTAGAATCATTACTGGGACTATCTGGAATTGAAACTGTTTTCTACGATATAACTCATAAGCCTCCTGCCACTTTTGGGTGGGAATAATTCCTTACCTCTTAATTCCCTATAACATATTGAAATAACTTACTTTCTTGAAATTTAGAGAGTTTCAAAGTAGTTTCAAACTCACAATAATTCGTGTAGAAATACACGATTCTTCCAAAAAGTTTCAAAGAAAGTTTCAAACTAACCGGATTATCGGATGCCATAAGTATCCTGAGACTTAATCTATTGTTATTCTTTACTATACTGGTTAAAAGTGAGTTTCAAAGAAGTTTCAAACTAACCCATATTTTAAGAAAAAAGTTAATAATATCAATAGTCGTATTTGGAACTAATGTAAAGTTCTCGTAATTTGATGAAATTAACTCCAATAATGGTCAGTTCGATTGACTCGTTCATGATGAGCTAATCCCGTATAATAGTAGGTGAAGAGTGAGAAAAATAAACAAATAAACAAGTAAATGATATGTTACAATCTGAAAAAAGTAACTTACACGAAGATTTACCTTTTGGAACATCTCCACCAAGACCATCTGTAAATAAAATGACAAGTAAATTTTATACTGAAGAACACGATATATGTGATGGTGAAGTTAAACTATTGAGAACCAAACAATCTGGTGATGTTTGGCAAATGAGGTGTTGGATAAGTTTAGAAAAGAAATATGTAAAGAAATCCTTACGAACCAAAGATTTTGAGGAAGCCAAATCAAAAGGAAGGAAACTATATTATTCAATGATGGGTAAACTTGATGCAGGCCAAAAACTATTTACAATAACATCTTCAGAATTAGTTGAAAAATATTTAGATATGCAACAAGACAGAGTTGATGGTGGTTTTATAACACAACAAAGAAGAAACACGATCATAACCCAATGTAATCATTTTATGGAGTTTGTAGGTAAAGATAGAAAAATGGATACTATTACCAGAGAGAGGTATAAGGATTATTACCTTTTCAGAAGAAAGAAAAAACCAGATGTGAAAGTTCCAACTCTACTGAATGAAAGATCAACCATAGGTCATATTTACAAATGGAGTCTCGAACAAGGATATATTACCCAAGATAGATTACCAGTTTGGGCGGAGTTAAAAGTTTCAAACATTGGGTCGAGAACTGCTTTCACCATTGAAGATTATCAAACCCTGTATGGATATTTGAGAAATTATACAAAGAATATATCTGATGAAAAAGAAATTTATCTCAGGAAAATCATTAGAGATTTCATTCTTGTTCAATCAAATACTGGATTAAGATTTGGTGAATGTAGATTTCTCAAATGGCACTATGTCTCAATAGTTAAAGGAGACAACAAGTATCCTAATGTTCATATCAGAGTTGAGGCAGAGACATCAAAGGTAAGAAAAGATAGAACCGCTGTTGGAATGAGAGGTGATTTTTTCAGTAGAATAAAGACTTATTCAAACCATACTCATCCTACTGACTATGTTTTTGCAGATATGGAAACTGGAAAACCACTAGATAAAAAGAATATCTACAATATGTGGAAATTAATTATGACAGAGAGTGGTCTTGAAGATAGTTTGAACGATTACACTTATTATTGTCTTAGACACACATTTGCAACTTATAGATTACAATATGGGAAGGTGGATATAAGAACTCTCGCTAAGGTAATGGGATGTAGTGTAACCTATATTGAACAACATTATGATAGTGCCAGAGTTGAGAATATGACTGATTATATTACAAGAGGTATTAATGAAAAATCGAAGGATGCTTTCGGTGATGTGATACTAAGATGAATTTCATTGTTTATTTGTTTATCTGTTTAAAATCAAATAAACAGATAAACACCTTTTAATTTATTTTGATTTTGGAAACTCTCCATCGCAACAATACAAGATTTCCTTTCCACATAGTTTCACATCCTTTT
>Ga0209091_10001050_pt1 | contig 25034 bp, 29 predicted proteins | sample ArcticOcean_MG_C_6_FD_187438 | JGI IMG/M metagenome (GOLD analysis project Ga0209091, IMG submission 187438) | Marine microbial communities from western Arctic Ocean - ArcticOcean_MG_CB8_128 (SPAdes) (version 2) | ecosystem: Environmental > Aquatic > Marine > Oceanic | place: Arctic Ocean...
AGAACATTCATTTTATTTAATTCTGCTGCTCCACCGATTTGTGATACAACATCTTTTGCAGCTCCTGCAATATCACCCTCAAGTGCAAGTTGTCTTGCTTTATTGAAGTTTAATTGTTTACCAATCATCATCGAAGCTTCCATTTCTTTTTCTATGGAAGATTCGAAATCTAATAATGAATTAGCAATCTTTGCAGTAGAACCTAAACTCATACCGAGTTTTCGAGCTTGAACTGCTGCCATTGCAAGGTTTTTACCACCATCTTTTGCGAAATCTGCAAATACCTCTGTGTTGGATGCTAAATCTGCTATTACATCTCCAGGTCTTAAATCATTTGCCTGAGCAAGTTCACCAGTCATTTTCTGAAAGTTTAATGATGCATCATATGATGAACCAGTCAAACTCATAAATTCTTTTGATAGTTTTATACTATCCTCGACCGTTATACCTAACAATCTCTTTTGTTTACCCAACGAAATCATATTCTCTTTGGTTGCTAAACTAACATCACCAAACGCATCCCCATATAATTTTGTTGTTGATGCGACCTCAACACCTAATAATTTTAATGTAGCGAGTGCAGCAGGGTCTGCAAATGCTTTAGTTATTTTGATTGTTTGAGAAGCGGATGTACCGATTGAATCTTGTAAATCAATACCAAATGTAACTGCTTTCTTTAATGCCATTGCCATTGCTACAACTCCTGCGAGTAATAACAAATATGGATTTGCCAATAGTGCTTTACCAAATAGTACTGCTTGAGCATACATACCTTTCATAGCTGATTCACTCAGATTAAGTGTACCTAATAATTTCTCTGTAAGTTGATGTTGTGCTTGAACCTTTGAAACCATACCCTCTTGCCTACTAAAAATACCTTTAGTCATTTTAAGTTCATCACCAAGTAATTTTGCTTTTTTCAAAGCATCTTTTGTACCTATGGTTTGTAGCTTTCTAATTTGGTCTGCTGATTTTGCTATCTGCTTTTTATGTGCAGCAATATCAAAGTTTAATGCGGATTCTTTATCTGTAATTGAGAGTAATTCTTCTTGAGTATCATATATACCTTGAGCAATCTTTAATTCTTTCTTTCTAGTCTCAAAACCTATTTTTAACTGATTTATTCTTTGTTTTTGGTGTTCGGATGCTTTGCCTTCTTGCTCAGAAATTGTCTTAGCATAAGATGCTATTATTTTCTTGAGTTTTTCTTGTTTTTCTGTTAAGTCGAGAATCGCTTCAGCATTCTCTATAGCCCGATTAGCCATTCCTATTCCCTATTTAGAATCCTAGCTCTTTATCATACTTTGTGTATTTTGCTGGATTCTTTTTAAAATCCGTTATGAAATCTGCAACATCTTTATTACCTTTATCGATAATTTTTTGAATTTTCTTATCACTAAGTCTTTGAATGTCTCGTTTCAAGCGAGCAAAGAAACCCTCTAACAATCCTGCTTCGTGTAATTTCTTTAATTGTGATTCTTTTATTCTCATTGATTTATCCTTGTGTGATATTACCAATAATAAATATCAAGTTTCTATTTTTTTGGTGTAGATTGACGGCGAGATTTCATATCATCGTTTTCTTTTTTACGAGAGTCAATCATCTTGTTCATGTAGTATGTTCTAAGATGGATGGGCATATGATACAACTCGGTGAAAGTGAATCCTTCTCCGTGAAATACCATTGAAAATATTTGGTCGTGAAGTGTCTGTTTATAGTTCGGACTCAGGCCAAAAAAATCGTATCCCTATAGGTATATTTACCTTATGGGATTCTCCTATTTGACTTGTATATTCTGCTTCAAATTTAATATCTGGTTGGATGTCTACTAAATGTGCACGAAATTCTCGGGTATCTCTAGCAAGAAACTGATTATCTACAAAGTCATTAATCTTTGTTCTATCGGTTTCACCATCTACTGAAATAAGTTGTTTCTTCAATCGTGTAGTTAACTCATTGGAAACTCCAGTTGCTTGAGTTATTTTCTTATAACCCTCAACTTCGTTTTCAACTTCCCGTTCACTCTTATGTGTCATTAATTTAAATTCAATCACTCGTTTAGAATGTGGTAATGTAAATTTAAATTTATTTCCATTCTTAAATAAAGATTCATCAATCTTTTTAGTCTCTAATTTTGTTAAATCAAATGTATGTTCTACTTCAAGACCCGTATCGGGGTCATTTATATTTACTACATAATCCTTACCATAACCCAAAACTCTTGTACCCAACATTAGTGCGTTTTTATCCCCCACTAACATATCATCCAATTTTACTTTGGGATTTGCTATTACGGATTCGAGTAATCTATCAATCACTAATCCCTTTTCAATTAAATTTGAAGAAGTTAGAATATCTTCTTCTCTTGCAGTCATATACTTGACTTCTATTGTTCCACTACTTAATGGACTATCCTTTGGATAAAGTAAACCTTTTGAAGGCAGTGATAGTTCTTCAGTAGGAAATGTGTACTGATTATCAGCCATTATTATTTCTCCTATGAAATGTGTTTAAAACCATTATACTTATAACTATTAATTTACTTTCGTAAAATCAAATTTATTTTTTTCCTAATACTTTTTCAGCTCCTGCGATTCCAAATGAACCTAAAGTGGTGAATAGGAATGAATTGTAAACAACATCGTTGATTACTAAATCTTTACCCATAATACCAGTTACAACATCTGCACCTGCAAATAATACCATTACAGCAAACGCACCAAACCCTATGATTGATTTCTCGTTATATGAGTTATCATCTTTAAAAATGTCTTTAAAAGCCATTGTATTTTCCTTATGGTTTTAGAACGAGAGTACTGCGTAATCGTAACGTAGTGTTAACGATATATCAGCAACATCTGTTCCATTAGCAAAATCTAAATCATTGAAGTTTGCAGTTTGAATGAAAGCACCATGTAGTACCCATTCTTCAACCTTATCACCGACTGGTCCTAAAAGATTGAAACGAACTTCTTTTTTATAAAAGTCTGCATATCCATCGCGACCTGTTACTGATTCGTGATGTAATCTTACCCATTCCATTACTGCTTGTGCACCACTTGGAACGATTGGGTCATATAGAGTTATCTCTAATGGCTCCCACGTACCTTTACCCTTAACATATCGTTTTACATTGATATGGTTAAGTTCGATTTCTTCAAAAGTAATCTGTGGTCTATTAGCTGTCTTTACGAAATAAGATGGTATCCCATCAATATACATAATGAACCTATTCTTTGTTTTCGGTTCAAATGCTTTAAAAAAGATTTCATCTGTTGTTAGTATGTCGGCCATTGCCTATCTCCGTTTAAATTAATGCTGTTTTTTTCTTCGATAATAAATATCAGGTTCTTAAAAAATGTGTAATTTCTTACATCATTCTTTGAAGTTTTATTGAAGTTTTTTGAAAATAATCCTTGACTTGTATAGTATTTATGTTGTATATTAAGGTATAAGAAATGGAAGATAAATAATGAGTTGTAATAAATGTAAAAAAATAAAAGCAGTAGTAGTGTATAAGGGTAATAAATATTGTAATTGGTATTGTGCGAAAAAAAAATAAAAAAACACTTGACTTATATGGCGAAATGGCCTTATATTAAGGTAACAAATAAAGGAAATAAAATATGATTAAGATAAAACAACAAATTAGGGGATTAAATTCACTGTCAGAACTGAATGAATTATCTTCCTATATTAATGATTGTAAGACTATGTTGGGAAAATCATCGTTATGTGTTGGAGCTAAGGTTTATGTTGTTCAAAAGACAAAGAAAACTCCTGGTGTCATCACTAAGATGAATATTAAAAAGGCTATTGTTGATATGAATGGTAGGTTGTATAATGTTCCTTTTGCTATGTTAGAACTAATGTAATTATATTAGATTCGTGGGTTGCCGATATACTACGATAATTTGGAATCGGTTTGGGTTATGTAGTGTTTCACGAAATTAGAAACAACCCTTGTGAGTTAGGTGGTTAAACTCTCAAAATTTATTCATTGTGACCTCCTAAAAAGAAAAACCCACAGTCATTTAAGATTGTGGGTTTTTCGTATAAGCTATTTTATAAGTTAAACTTATTCAGGAAATGCTGCACCTGTTGGTTGAATTACAAAGTCAAGTACAATGAACTCAGCAGTTCGTGTAGGTTGGATAAATATCTGTCCTACTAACTGGTTTCTATCAACAACATCTGGTGTGTTGTTAGAATCATCCATTACTACTTTAAATGCACTTAAACCACTATTTGATTGAACACTCGCTAAGAAAGGATTAACGATTCCTAAGAATCTATTTCTTGTTGCGGATGTGTTTTGTTCAAATACTAAGTATCTTGATGAAGAAGCAATGAACTTACGAAGTCTGATTAACAATCTTCGTACATTGATTCTATCAAGTGCACTTGGTTTACCTTGTAGTGTTTTCTGTCCGAAAACTACAACACCTTGACCTGGGAATGAAGCGATTGGATTCAAACGACCTTCATACAAATCATCTCGTTCTGTATGTGTTAGTCGTGTTTTTGCTTCCAATACTGAACTCAATCCACCTCTGTTTAAACCAGCAGGAGCAAACCATTCGTGTGCTACACTATCTGTGAAACTAATCACACCAGGTATCACTACGGAAGGCGGAACCCACATTGGTTTATTCTTTACTGAATCAAGTATCTTGACCCAAGGATAATATACACCAGCATAATTCGTATCCAATGTTTTAATATCATTGATTGAATTAGCTACACTTCTACCCCATCTTGAACCATCCATTACATAAAAAGCATCTGCACGAGCTTCTACTTTTGATATAGCGTGGTTTGAAACGGAATTGTGATATTCGTGTATAATACCAGGTGTTACAAGTAAGTTAATATCAAACTCATCTGGGTTTGATACAGCATTAATTGCTCGTTTGTACGCGATTGAACCACTAGCAGTAGTACCACTACAATCTAAACCTTGTTGGTTTGTTGCAGAAATATCATTACCAGTTGCTTTCAATACAGTCGGGTCATCTCCATCAAATCCATGCTGAAAAGGAATTATAAATTTTCTTTGAGCTTTCGCTGAAAGAGCTAATGTAATTGCCTCTGCTGCTACTGATTCTTGGGTATCCCCTATTGTAGTTGCATCCGCGTGTCCTAACATATTCTCTAAACTGAATACTGCATTATTACCAGTACCAGCACTTGCAGGTATTGGTGATGTGAATGCTTTATTGTCAGTATTTGAGAAATCCCAACCATAGTACACATTTTGGTCAAATACACCGAGTGTGTTAGTTTGTTGTGAAACAAAACTTGCACTTGGGATTTGTGTAGTACCGAGAACTGGGTTAGATGCTGCTGCAAATCCATGTGGTAATAAATCTGATGCTATTCCCTCAAGATTTGAAGAGTAATCACTTAGATATACATGAACTGATTGATTTGGCCAATCACCATTGTAGGTAAGTTTGCCTTCTGTATCAATTGTTACATATCTATCACCAATTGCTCTTGGTACAAAGTTTACTGAATCAGGGTCAAAGCTAAGGTTGGTGAACTCTTCAAGAACTTCACCATCATTGTTTTCGCCTGGATTGTTTCTTAATACACGGAGTGCAAAAGAACCATAATCAGAACCTGGTACATTAGCTGCTGTTGTCAAATCTGCTACTGCAATCTTGAAATCATCATTTACATTCGTACCATGCGAACGAGTATTAACTTTAAATAAATTTTTTCTAGCTCCACCACTTAATTGTGATACAATATAAGGTGTTGTTGCTACTTTGTAATCGTGTGTAAAATCATCACCAGTTGCAGTTGAAGCTGAGACTAAACTCATACTTACATTAGCATCAAATCCATTACTTGAATGGAATTTTTTAAATGATTTATACACATATACATTTGTGTTAGTTGTTTGTGGGTCTGTTCCGAATACTTTTTCGATGTAATCATCCGAACCTGTATCAAAACTTATTGTTTTTGCAGATACACTACCTATTGTGATAGAGCCTCCAGCAAAATCAGCTCCCGCTGCTAAAGATGCACTCGCTGCACCACCTAAATCCAACGTATTACTTAGTCTTGATGGTTTTAAAACTGCTGCAGTATATGTTCCGAGTGAACTTGATAAGTTAACTCTAACTGCAGAATGTTTATATCCACCGATTCCTAATACACGAACTATGGTGACGGTCGGAGCATTCTTTATATATTCTTGGACGGTATATGGTACATAAAATCGAGTATCTAAACCACCAAAGATATTTTCAAATTCCGAAAAACTTGTTACTTGTGTTGGTACAAACGCCGGACCTTTAACTGTCGGTCCAATGATTGCAGCTCCAATATCAGCAATACCTTGTGGTAGGAAAGATAAATCTTTTTCTCTTGTAAATACACCTGGTGAGACTATTCTCTCGGCCATTGTTATTCTCCTATTTATTGATTATTTGTCATAGATAAAACTATACACTATATAAGTATAAAGCTAAATCACCAAACGATATCAGCTTAGAGAAATTTCTTAACTATTCGGTGTAAATTCACCAGTACCAATATCTAAATTACCAGCACCATACTTGTCGTTAAGTTCTTTTACTAACTTTTGTTCATTTTGTTGATTTTCAGCATATCTGGTTTCTAATTCTATTTCAGTTTGTTCTAAACCATCCAGTTGTTGCTGTAATAATATTTTACGAACTTTAATAACACCAAAATCACTTTGTATGGTATTGTATGAAGTACGTAAAGTTTCAAGGGATTTTAACTCATCCTCTGAAAATACTATTTTTGTTTTATCCACTTTTGTTTGCTTTTCAGCCATATCATAACTCCTTTATAATAATGTTTATTCGGTTGTATATAAATATAATTGTATAACTTGAAAACGATTTATTTATTCGCTCATTTTAATTAAATTTTTTCTATAGAGCTATTTTTTTCTTCCAAGAGATTTTGGAGATGGTCGACCTTTTGGTTTAATTCCTTGATTCCCTCAACTAATAATGGAATTATCTTATGATACTGAACACCCTTGTAACCAGTATCTCGGTCATTGACTGCAGATGGTAAAATGGCCTCAATTTCTTGAGCAATAACTCCAACATCGTGACCTGAATAAATATCTTGTTTTTTATTCCAGTCAAATTCATAACCACCAATTTTCTGCAACTTCTCTAATGAGTTACCTATATATGTTATATTATCTTTTAAATTTTTGTCGGATGAATTGTAAGCAATGATATCACCACTAGCTCGTATGGTTGAACCACTTATATCAGATTCAGTCCATATAACTCCAGATGCAGTTACTTCATTTAGGTGGGCACTTGAACCCGATACTACTACTTTTTTCCAATTTGGCATTTAATTCATTCTCCTTATGGTTGGTTACCTTTCGGCCCACTTCCCAATGTCGCCAAACATCAGGCCAATAAAGTTATTCTTCAATAAAAAGTTCACCATCTTGCTCTTTAATTTCGTGTTGAACTCTTTCTATATTCTCTCTTACTACATCTTTAGTACTTTTAGTTGTCTTAACTACAGCACCTTTTCTATCTATCAATTGGTATTGTGATTTTAATTTATTAATCACATCCATTGCAAGACCAATATGTTTACCTGGAATCATTCCATTTTTAATCAATTCGAATAAAAATTCAATTTCATCCTTTTTAAACTTTGCTACTTCATTAACAATAGTTTTTACTTCTTTCGCTCTTATCGCCATATAACCTCTTTTATTTATTATTTATTAACTATAAATCCAAATCTCACCATCATTAGTGTTGACATGCATCATTCCAATTCTATCTCCTGCTGCTGTTCCAAAATCTGATGGAGTAGCACCTGGTGATGTTGCAGAACCACTAACCGAAACAACATATTGTCTTGGTACGATTGCTGTAGCATCGTGAGCAGTATCATCTTCTTTGGTTAATCCCCATCTCTTAACACTATCATCATATCCAAGTGCAGTACCGATACCATTTGCACCAGTTCCAATTATTAAACCACCATCTCCACTTGTTGAACCACTTGAAGCGTAGATAAATCTATCTGCAACTCTCAAGTTTGTACTATCGATTGTTGTTAAATCTCCATTAACATCCAAGTTACCACTAATAGTAACTGCACCAGTTATATCTACACCCGTCGCAGTTACACTATGAATTTCTGAATTATTAATCTTAGTATTAACCTCATTAGCAGTTGAGAAATCAACATACTCTTGTGATGCTGCTGAACCAACTTTTAAAGCCGTATTGTATATCGAAGTAATCGTTGTTTGTGCTGCAGTGATTGCAATATCATTTGCATTTGCAGTTATACCATCTCCACCAGCTACGTTTAAAGTTCTTGTTGCGGCTATTGTTCCACCACCAGTTAATCCAGTTCCTGCAGTTATCGTTACTCCACTATGGTCTATGTGTTCGTTTGCTACAAATCCACTTAAATTATCGTGAACAATCTCACCATCTGTGGTTGTTATTTCATCGGCGTTTGCAGTTATACCTGTTCCACCAACAACATTGATAGTTCTGTTAGCTGCGATTGTTCCACCACCTGTTAATCCGGCACCTGCTACAACACTTACTGAACTATGGTCTATATGTTCATTTGCTACAAAATTTGCTAAACTATCGTGGTCAATAGTTCCTTGCGTTGCTGTTGCGATAGTTCCGTTTATATTACCAGTAACTTTAAAGTTACCACCACTACCACTTATATAGCTTGTAGTATCTCCTACCCATAAATCTGCAGAACCACTAATCAATGAACCGAAACTTACAGCATCTGTAGTTCCAACTCCGATTGAAGTTCTTAATGTTGCTCCACTTTCTGCTACTGGGTCACCACTACCATCACCAACAATCATTTGGGAATCTGAAAGAACACCCATTGCTGTGATTGCACCAGTTCCACTACCTAATAGAACTCCACCATCTGTTAATGTTGAGGCACCTGTTCCACCATCTGCCACTGGGACATCAGTTCCACCAGCACGATAAACAACATTACCCTCAATATTTAAATTTCCTGCACTTGCTCTTGTAATTGTTGTATCACTACCATGTCCTAATTCTATACCTGTAAATTGGGGGGAAGCATCACTTGTAACATCTTGGTTAATTGTAGAATTTGCTTCAATGGTTATTGTTTTCACACCATCAACTCTGTTCTGTCCAATCGTAGTACCATAAACTGCAGAACCACTAATAGTTCCTGTATATGTTCCCGTAGCACCACTAATAGTTCCAGTCGTAGTTATTGCTCCACTACCAACATCAATGGAAGTGAATCCGCTTGTAATGCTACCCGCATCCAAAGCTCCGACTGTAGTTAGGTTACTTAATGTATCAATAGCGGATTCTATAGTTGCTTCCGTTGTTGCGTCAATTGCATCTATATTATTCAAGGAAGTGGTATTACCACCAGAAAATATACTCGTTGTTCCGAGTACAATATCTCCACCAGCGACTGTTAAATCACCGATTGTTTTTACGTTCCCTGTAGCATATATATCAGATGATGCACTCACCACCGAAAATTCTGGTGATGAACCTGATACTACTACTTTTCTCCATTGTGCCATGTTGTTCTCCTAATTGGACTTTTAATTATCAATTATAAATATTAGATTGGTGAGTTTTCGTACCCTAAATACCATACTGAACTACTATAATACATTCCACCCTTTTGTGGTGTCGGTGTTGAAGTAGATTCCCCCAATATTATTACTTTATTATCTATCTGTATAGATATTTCATCACTACTATTTTTTAGTGTGAATAAATTGTCTGGGTTGTTAGCCCTAAACTCGAAGTTAGAACCAGTAACTTGTAAACCTGTTGCTGCTCCACTACCACTCGTATTTAATGATACCCCATTATAAGTAAACCCATCGGATAAACTTAATGTATCTATATTTGCTGTACCATCTAAGTGTAAATCTTTCCATTGGAAGGTTGCACTCCCCAAATCCATAATATCATCTGCGGTAGGTGTAAGTGAACCACTAATACTAACACTACCTGTAAATTGATGTGTATCATCTAAACTATCACCGAACCTTGTTGAACCACTTATCTCCTGCGTGGTTATATTCGTAACCGATGAACTTACTATAAAATTATTTGCAGTTATATCACCTTGTATGTTTAATCCAGTTGCAAGTGTTGTACCAACATATTGACAAACACTCATATAAACTATAGCATTTGAACTTCTTGCAGTATCAAATTGTAATACACCAGTTTTATAATCAAACTGATAATCATTACCTGATATAACATCATCCCCATCTAATGAACCACTATTAGTTCCTGTTGATGAATATACTCTAACTCCATATCCAGGTGTTGTATCTTCTGTATTAGCATTTGCTAATGAAGCAATTGAATATTTTGGTGATATGAAATTTGTTTGTTGGCCAGTTTGTATTAACTGCGGGGTTACCCCACTTGCACTACCTGTCGGTGAAATAAAGAACCAAGCATCCTCATCAACATTAGATTTAGTTAACCTAAACCTATACCAATATTTTAATACATCATTACTATTAACTTGAAACGTAGTTCCACTCTGAGAACTTCCACTAAATGGTAATCCACTTGATGGTATTAAATTGGCTTGAGTATAAATCTCGGATGCACCTAAATCCAATACCTCTGTAAATGCTTCTTGTGAAGTATTTAAATCAGCACTCGTAAATCTTCTACCACCGAGTAATCTATTTGATTTTTTTTCGTTATTAATTGCCATAATTTATCTCTTAACTAAATGTCACTGCTATTGAAGTTACTGGTGTTTCATCACCTTTATATCTAACTATTACATAAAGTTCATTATCACTTGAATCTAAGTACATTCCATCCGCATTTCTCATTGGGACAGTATAAGTGGTTGTGGATATACTACCACCAGTGTTCCCATACAAATCTATATCAGAACTGAATGGATTAATATGGTTATCCGTTGATACTCCTGCAGATATCAAGTTACTTGTAGTTGCACTTGGGTCATATAGTCTACAATTTGTAATTGATGTATTACTTCCTGCACTTGTACCACTCTTTAATATCAATCCAACTGCCGTACCTGTTGATGTAGAGTTCCAATTCACTAATGTTTTACCTGTATTGATGGTCATACTTGTTCTTGCACTTCCATCTTGGAATCTTCGTATATAATATTTGTATGTTCCATGGTCATTATAATCCTCATAATACCAATATCTATAATCTCCACCTGGGTCTACCAAATATCCCGGTTTCACTTGTAAATCATAAGAACCCAACTGATTGATTGCATATGTAGTAACCCAAGCAGTACCATTAAATGCTGTAACATTATCTAATAATTGTATTCTAAAATCTTCTCCTGTAAATGTTTCACTCGTTCCAGTCAAACTTCCACCATCATATCCTTGTGCTCTCTGATAGACTCCCAAAGAACCACTACCTGCGGGTTGTCCGAATGTTCCAGCGTTGTGGTAATTGTATGTATAGGTTGCTAATGTAGATTGAGATGATGCACGATTTCTTGCTCTAACTCCGATTGTAAATGTAGAATCACTTACACCAGTCTGATTTATATTTTCTCCTGTAGAACCAGCTAAAGTATAAATTGAATTATGTTTATAAACATCTGTTCTTGTTGGTACTACACTCGTACCTCTGACTGTTGGTGAATGACTTGTATCACTAAATACTGCATTTGCAGTTTGAATTGTTCCCCCATTCGTACTTAAATCATCTACACCAGATGTTGAACTTACTGAACCAACACCTACTGAACTTATATTATCATCAACTATCGTGGTTGATGCTGCGTACATTGGGTTAAATAATCCACTCACCGATGCACTTAAATGATATGTTGAGTTAATTAAATATGGTGCTCCACTCAAACTTCTTGATGTAGCACTTACATAACTCTGAGTTGCATGTGATATTGTTAATGAATTAGTTCCGATATCTGTACTTATCTGGTCTATTGGTGCCCAAAATCTATTTTTAGATGAACCAGCTTTGAAAGTATAATCACCTGAACCAGTTGCAATTCCAACCTTTAACCCATAAAAATTATAGTATCCACTTGATGATACACTTGTAAAACTTGTTTCAGTTGCGTGATATTTTCTCAACAAAGTTTTCATACTTGTACCACCTACATCTACAAACTTACCATCTTGATATGCAGCAGGTATAACTGCGGGATTAGCAGAATCAATTTTTGCTAAAGTCACACCACTTGTTGTTCCAAATGAATCCTGTGTTATATCATATATTGATTGGGTTGTGTATTTGTTAGATGTATTTGTTGGTGTAGAAATACTACCCGTATCACTAAACGATTGTGTTGCATATACTCTAACTTTAAAATCTGTTACTCCACCACTTGTTAAACTTCCCAACCCAAATAACTCGGTATCGGATGTGGAATTAATACTCGTTGAACCACCACTATTAGAATCAAAATCTATTTTATATGTATTACCATTATCGTGATATGAACTAACCCCACTAAATATTGTACCACCATCTATTACCCACCTTTTTGTATAAAGATATTTCATAGTTGCATTTGAACTATCGTAACTCTGTGGTAAATATCCATCGACAGTATCTGTGTTACCTAAACTATTTTCAATTGTATCTATACTTGCAAATGTCTTTGTGTTTGGTGTTGGGGATGATGTATCTATTGAATGACTAATTATTCCAGCCATAAATCTTAATATTTCACTCACGTGGGTTGTATTATCAAAGTTATTAAAGTAACTTCCATCTAAACTTGTACCCCAATTATTAGAAGTAGGATACCCAGTTGTTATATTGTTTGTAGTTATTGCAGTTGATGTAGTTACTGCAGTGTTTACACTCATTGAACCAGTAACAACTAAATCATTGTGTGTGGATTGTATTGAACCTGTTGATGAAAAGATTCCAAGTTGTCCATTTATACCACTTGGTAATATTCCAGTCAATCCACTACCATCACCTTCAAATCCAGCACTTGATGTTATTGAACCCGTTATTACTAAACTATTATGTGTGGATTGATAAGAACCAGTCGAAGCAAATATACCAAGTTGTCCATCAATAGCTTCTGGTGGAATAATTGCAGTACCCGTAAGTGAACCACTTAGAGTAAATGAACCAGTCAATCGTGGATTCAGTTGTTTACTATCTATTAATGCCATGTCTTATCTCTTCTTGTTTACGTTCTTCCCACCAATTCTGTATTGAATTAGAAATCTTTTTCTTATGTTGGATAGTCTTTGGTTGTTTCATCTTTTCAATCGTATCCAATGTTAACTTTCTATCAGATTGTGCACACGATTTACACACACTATTATTACCAACTGCTCTATCAAAAGCATCTTTTCTTGAATATGTTAACATCTTAGTACAAGATGGACATTTTCTATTTTTTCTATCTTTCCAACTTCTTTTTCTCATACTTATAAATATCAAACAATGGTAAAACCAATGTGGGAATCTCTATATTTATGAATTAAATTTTCCCCAAGCAACCACTTCATCACCACTTACCAAATTAAATCCTAACGATGTAGTATTTATATGGGTTAAAAATTTAGAACCACTTTGTTCTATTGTTAATGCATCTGGTTCCATTAACATACCATTTAAAAAGAATTGAAAATCATTTTTTGTTGTAGTTGTTAATGTACTTACTGATGCGGTAACTGCAGTAAATGAGGCAGTTGAATTTGTCATCGTTCCCGATTTTGCAAAATTCTTTCTAAGGAAAACACTATTAGGCCCTGAATCACCTAACACCCCTGTGTATGCTGCTGCTTCTGTTACGAGTGTAGTACTACTCCCACCACTAAAATCTGAATTATTACTTATTTCATTTATTTCTACACCATTAATATTGATTGAACCACTAATAGAATAACTACCAGTTATATTATGTACATCATCGAGTGTATTACCGAAAGTTGTACTACCACTTTGATGTATTGTGGTTACTGATGAACCACTAAAATTTGAAGCTTCATATGATACTGAACCCAATATTGTTACATCATCTTCATGTGTATAATTCTCACTAACAACAAGGTCATTTGTAAATGCTATTGTTGAACCTGATATAAACCCATATCCCAATACCATATTTTGAGTACCGGCGTTATTAGGAATAATAAATGTTTGAGTTTCATCAAGATTGGTTTCGTTAAAAGTTACATTGGAACTTGTGGCAACAGTCTGCCCTATACTTAATTCGTTTATTGCCGGCAATAACCCATCCATCTCACCATCAAAGGATGATGTGAAACCTGTTCCATCTGATATTGTTAATGGGTTTTTAAATGTAAATAATGGCATCTATTACCTTATGAGTTAAATTTACCTACCGATATAATCTCATCATCACTTTCTAATTCATATCCAATTCCATCGGTATCTACTTGTAGTAAAAATGATGAACCACTCTGTTGAATTGTTATAGCATCATGTTCCATATATTGTCCGTTGATAAAGAATAAGAAATCGTTTTCATCTGTTGCAGTTACACCTGCAGGTGCAGATGCCGTTACTGCTGTGAAACTTGCAGTAGCAGTATTCAAGATTGAAGTAGTAGATTTATAATATTGTTTTCTCAAATAGGTTTGTGTATCCTCAATATTACTTGTAGAAAATGCTTTTAATGCTGCTTCAGTTACTAATGTAGTTGTACTTTGGTCTCCTAATGTACTATCATTAGATATTTCATTTACACTATATCCATTTAAACTAAACGAACCAGTTATGTTTACACTACCAGTTCTGTGATGATTATCATCGATGGTATCTCCCAACTTAGTAGAACCACTTTCAAATAATATACTCGAAGAAACATAGGTTGTTTTAAATTCTTTTGCAGTTAGTGTACCTAATATTGTGGTATCACCTTGTACAGTCATGTCTCCACTTGTAGTTAATGAACCTGTTATATTTACACTACCACTAATACCAGTGTAGGAATAGACTGTCGGATTACCAAATATTAATGAACCAGCAGTTATCTGATTAAAGGTTACATTTGATGTAGTACTAACATCTTGACCTATTGAAATTGTTTGTGCTACTGCTTGTGAACCATCAAATGTTGCACCATTATTACTTAATGTAACACCTGTTCCTGCTTGAAATGTTAATCCATTTGATACCGCTATAGAAAATATATCTTGTACTGGTGTTGAAATGGATACCCCACCACCTGGTCCAACTGCAGAGATTTCTGCTGAACTCTTCTCAACATCCATATTGAATATAATCTTTTTTGGTGTGAGTTGTTTTCTTGTAGTTATTAAACTATTAAATTCTTTGGGTATAATATACCCCATTAATTGAACACTAAAATTAGTCTTTACTATTCGTTCACCAGCATCCAATTCACTTGCATCTGTAAAGGTTTCTATTCTACTTTTGAATTTCATCTTACCAGGTTCACCCCAATAAGCACCATCCGTATAATTTATCTTTTCTACAATTGCATTCATCTGTTCTATATATGAAGTCCAAATAGTAAACTCGTAATTCAATATCATATAATCTGGTATAACTACATTGTAATATTCTTTATTCGGGGTTTCACCGACAGTTTTTGAAAATTGGTCATAACGATTATTCTGTGAATATTTCTGTTGGAATGTTTGAAAATTGTGTGGTTTGTTTGCATCCATCTTATCGATAGGTATATTTTCATTTCTCTCCATACCAGTTCTACGAAATACAATTGCTGGTGTAATTAATTGTTGTCGTTTATCTCTCATAAATCCCTGTTTTTGTATAGAAAACCACCTCTCTGGTGATGCATACATAACTGGAACTTTAATTGTTTCTTTATTTTCTACGACATTAGGTTTAATTACTTCATTAAAATAGTACATAATTGCACCATCCATATCCATAATGGTATTTGATATGTTTTGTACCTTATCATTATCTCTTCGTATCTCATTACCTCTATTATAATCATCACGGATTGCAACCGAGTTTAAATCTCTACGAACTCTTCTTGGTATAGGTTTACTTCGTGCCATTAAAACGCCCTTGTTTGTTCAATATTTAGTGTACTTATTCTTGTTAAGTTTGCTGTACATGAGATTGTCCAATTTTTATTAAAATCTCCTGCAACTAATTGGTTCTCATTCGTACTATTTATTTCAAAATAACCTAAGTTCCAACTGATAACATCACCAATATCAGGTCTGAAACTAACATCAATTAACATATCTCGTTGAAAATGTATTGTTATATTTTGTCCTGCATCAGGTCCAAACTCATTTGATTCCCAATTGAAATCTTCTGCCTCTATGATACACGATAACTTAATTCCTGATTCATAAGTTTTACCCTCACCTGCTTCACCATACATATTTGTTGTTGTATCATATAATGAAACTCTGTAAAGTATCACATCTTGACCAATGATTCCCTCTGTTCCATCTTTGAGATTTCCCACGAGTTCATCGTTGAATCGTTTAGCTAAGTTTGTGTCTCTTGTTGGCCAATATCTACTTGCCATTTGATTATCCTATATAAATTGGGTAAGGAACTTTCTTTAACTTCTCTTGTAAGTTGTCGGAAACTTCTCTATCAGCTTCCATAAGAGCCCTATTACTTGTTTGGTCTAACATTTCCCTCAATTGTTCTATCAATTGTTCTTTTTCTGCAGTTGCTTCTGCCCGTAGTGTATCACCATCTAAACTAACTTCTGAACCTGGTATAGGAATACTCCCATATTTGCCCCTAATCATACCCAATAACTCTTTTGATAATGCCATTCCATACTTTCTAATCCATTGTTTACCAACATCGTTGATATTAGAATATTGCATATTATCATATGGTGCATTACTAATATCTGATATGGTATCATAAGAACCACTATATCGTGTTCGTAATGCGTTATCTCTATCAGTTACCTTACTCCACTCTAACCATAGTGAACCTGTTGCGGTACTTGTCCATCGTGGGAATATTCGTAATTTGTTATTAACTATTTCAAATGAATGTCCAGATTTTCTAATTTGGTCATTAAATTCAATTGCTTGTACTCTAAGTAAATCCGCAAATACTGGTTGTAATACAAACGATATTGCTGGTGATTTACCACCAAACCCAAATCCATCTAACATATTATTTGTTTGATTTCCAGTCCCAGCGTAAGGGTCAAAGTACCTTGTGATTGCTGGATTAGCTTCGTGAAATACTCTCTTAACTTCGATTGGACCACTACCACTGGTGTCTGCTATTAATTCATTTAAATCATAATCTTGTGAACCACTCGTGAGTGTAATCTTATTTTTATAAACTTCTACCTGTCCACCTACACCTGCTTCAGTACCATAGGTTTCTGATAAGAATATCTGTTCACCCATAGTATTAGATAATCGTTTATGTGTATAATTAGAACTTGTTGATTGTCCCTTTAAACTTAATAAATTATCTTTAATATTAAATTGATTAACTTGAGATGAATATTCTGTAATACTTTCTTCAAAACATGCATAAAATTGTGAATCTTGTACTTCAACCGCTGTTATTGGATAACCTAATCGTTTTGCACACCAAGATGCAAACTTTGGTGCATCTGATTGAAAACTTGAATCACCATCATAAAATCCAAAAGGTGTAGATTCACTTACTGCCGAACCACTTCCTGGCCATATTGGTTCCTGTGCCATATAAATTCTCCTATATAATTACTTTAGAACATTCCAATAATAAATATCAGTGCATAGAAAAAGGGGTGAATAAATCACCCCTTTTTCAGGTTGTGTGGTATTAATAAACACCACTTACGACTTTAATTTAATTAACTAATTAATTAAACTAAGTTTATGTCTGCGACCGTGACTGTTCCGTAATACTCTGGACGAACCATTTTCTTAGCGTAACGTGTCATTACCCCTTTACGTGGTGTAAAGTTCTTAGGGTCATAGACAAGTGGTGTCATAATTAATGGAACATACGGAGCATAAACCGCACCGGTTTCAAGGAAATTACTTCCTCGGAAACCACATAGGATTTTGTTCTCGAGCATGTAAGGGTTCTTATAGACAGTATATCTGTTATTAAGAGCTCCTACTTTTTGTACGCCCATTGCGAAAGATGAATTAGTAGCATCACCATTCGTATCAGCAGCATATCCAGGAATTGACTCTATAATTGTAGCAGTTTCAGGTGATACCACGATGAAATTTGCTCCGCCTCTTAGAGTTTTTTGATGAATTGCGTTTGATACTGATTGGATTTTGTTACCCAATGTCTGGAACCAAGTTCCTTTCGTGTAAGCAGATGCGTTAGCAGCTGTTTCTTCGAAAAGTGCGGTTGCAGAATTGTATTCATTACCAACTTTTGCTGACCATTTTTCATTCTTAGCAGAAGCATTAGCAAACAACATATCAAGAATTTCCAAATCAATTTCCATTGAAATATATTCACTTAATAGTGCTGTTAATTCAGCTTCAGCATCAACTGAATGATAAGCATTTAAGTCTTGAGCAAGTTCTGGAGTCCAGACAGCTTTTAACTTACGAGTTTTCGCGATAATCGGAATACTCTTTAATGCAATATCTAATTCAGGAATGTCGATATCAGTTTCAGGATTTAAATCTGTTCCTGCTGCTGTAGCTTCGAAGTCAGTTCTATCATAATTCTGACCTTTAACTTTATGGAAAGAAACGACAACATTGCTTATAGCAGTTGCTACGTCTTTTCTTACGATAAAAGTTATTCCGGATGTAGATGAATCATAAGTAGTGTAAGCTGGGAATATTTCATCGAAGCCTGAACCACTAATTGTGAATGCACGAACACCATCTGAGTCGAAATCACTTAATCCACCAGTGTGGACTGTTACTTTTGCCAAACCATCATCAGCTAAATAGCCGGCTGATATGGATGAAGATAAGTCTGGTTCAAAATCAACATCACCCCAGACAGCAGAACCAGTAGTAAAATTACCACTTGATAATGCTGCAGCTGCAGCTTGAACACCAGAATCGGTGTCGTTGATTGAATATCCAAATTTACCAGCGCCATATAAACCGCCAGTTGCGTCTACGTTTGAACCTGATGTGTTACCATGTACATCAGCATTATTTGTATGGTTATCTGTTTGTGCAGTACCATATTTAAAGTCAAGATAGAAAATCAGACCTGAAGGTAAATTCATTGGCTGAACACTAACAAATTCTTGAGCAGCAAGCTCCCCAAAAATTCTTCGAACTAAAGGAAGTGCAACACCTGACCACTCTTCTGAGTTTGCAGATGTACCAGTTCTTGAGGCTTCATCAATTAATTGACGAGCTTGATTCTCAAGCAGTACTGCCATTCCATTTACTTCATGTTCTTTGCCCATGCCTTCTAAAAGACCTGTTGGCTCCCATTTCTTGACCAATTTGCGAGTTTGTTCCAATAGTTGTCTTTGTGGATTATAACCATCCATCAAGCTTTCTATTGTACTTAGTTTTTTACTCATTATTGTGTCTCCCAATAGTATTAAAGTATGTTAGCTAACTTTTGAAAACGACTCTTCAAATCACTACCTTCAGATATTACATCTTTAGATGGTTTTGTTGAAGCGACTGTTTTCGAACTTGAACCTTTTGATTCCTTAATAGGTTGAGCTTTACGACCTTGGAATGATTCTGCAAGTGTAGAATACACAAGTTTAATCTCTCTAAGATTTGCTGCTCTATCAAAAGTTTCAACAACTTTCATTTTCTGTTCGTTGGTTAGACCAAACGCACGGAAAAGTTTGTTGGAAAACAATAGTTTCGCATTTAATAGGTTAACTTCATTTAGTTTTGAACGAAGATATTTTACAACATCTCTATGTTCCTTAATTTCTTTCGAAAGCTTTTTCACTTCCTCAACCGAATCTTCTTCATCTTCCTCTTCAGATAGTGCTTTAAGAACTTCTTCTAAATCAATATCTTCATCGACGTCAGCATCTTCGTCAGCATGTTGTTCAGCTTCAGGTGCGGTTTCTTCCTCACCCTCGTCTCCAGCTTCTTCATCTGCTCCTTCACCTTCTGGTGCTTGCGCGCCAGTTTCGGAAGAGTCATTTGAATCGTCATCAACAGCATTATCATCTTCTCCGATATCAGATGAATCTTCCAAGTCCTCATCGACTGGTTCTTCATCTTCTTCTTCTTTGATGTCTGCTTCTAATTCTGCAAGAATAGATTCTAAATCAAGGTCGTCCTCATCTTCAGCTTCTTCAGCTTCGTGTTCGGATTCTTCCACTGCATCTTCTTCAGATTCTTCTGCATCGTCTACTTCTTCACCTTCAGTTGAAACTGGCTCTTCAGCCGCTTCTTCATCATCAGGAACTTCAGCTTCTTCTACAGCAGCATCTTCATCAGAATGTTGGTCATCAGCAGGAGCTTCTTCGGCTCCGTCTGGTGCTTCATCTTCATCGTAAGTTTCTTCAACTCCATCTTCAGATTCTTCATCTTCAATTTCGTGTTGAATTTTCTTCGACAACATTGATTTAAGTTGTGGTGTGAATGCTTCTTCAAGTGCCATTTTAGCGTTTGCTAATGCAGTTTCTCTAACTGCTTTTGCGTCGGCAATGGCTTCTTTTAGTAAATCATCCATTTTGTTTCTCCATAATTGGATTTCAGTATTGTTATTAGGAACAATAATATGATTAGTTTTAATCAGGGTACACTTTATGATGTATTGAATAATACGAAAGTGTATTTCGTTTTATATAAATATACAGAAACTAAAAAATGTGCACATAAAGTGTGTATTATTCAGTTTCTTTTTCTTTTAATACTTTATACTTGTTTCTTAAAATAGCTTTTTTCTTTCTCTCTCTAAGAATATCGGATTTCTTACTATAGAATGAACGGTCTCTCAATTCTAACATCAACCCACTTTGTTTTACTTTTTTCTTAAAGATAGCAATTGCTTTTTCTATCGGTTGTCCTTTTCGGACTTCTACTTTTATCAATATAACCTCTACTTGTTAATCTGTTTCATTATCTGCTTTGTAATTTTTGTCCACATAATTAAAAAACGCTTTTTTCTTATCATCTTCTAATTCATCTGGTGAACTAATTCCAAATTTTTTCATTGCTGCTTGAAAGAACACATCATAATCGCCCTCTTTTATATCAGCACCTTTTATATTTTTTAAACCTTTTTTAATCATAGCATCTTCTTGGTCTGCTTGTGGTTCTTCTTCATGTCCTGCTTCGTGGTCTTCGTCTCCACCCTCTAATTCAAAGTATCTACCAAGAACGTGTCCCATATCTTCATATAATCCACCCATTCTTTGTTGTAAAGAATTGGATTCTTTTGCAATCTTACCAAATGATTTTGATAAATTAGTTAACTCTTTCATATTACGATTGACCGTAACTTTATCAAACCAATCATCCGTTTCACTTAGTGTATATGATTTTGCATTAGTTGCAATTTCGGAAAGCTTTTCAGCAATCTCTTTTAAATTATTAGGATTACTAAATACTTTACCATATTCTGTGAATTGTGTCATAGATTCTTGTACTTGTTTAGCGGAAACCTTTTCAGAACTCCCATAGATATCTTCTACAATATCACTTAATCCTGTATGTGTTCCACCACCTATTGCGGGTATGGAAACTACTCCACCCACGAGTGAGAAACTTTCATTTAATATATCTTTTAATTTGGCCATTACATTCTCCTTTGTCGGTAATAAATATCACTATCTACGCTTTTTACCACCTAAATATTTACGAAATCTTTTTTCTACTTTACTCCACAAAACATTCAACATATCAGGTACTCCTGCACTTACATCACCAGCTTTCTTACCGCCTGATTTAATTGCACGAATCATATCCATCGCATCATACTTACCATCCTTAACACTACCTAACATTATACTGATTGATTTCTGTGAAGCGTTATTTAATTCTGTTCCCATCTTCTTTACATCATCTTCTGCAAAGCTTTTAGCTTCTTTATTAGAATACTTCATACCTGCTGGATTAAACTTTCCCTTTGGTTTAGGGCCTGTATATCCATCTAACTCTACTAATTCTTTTAACTTAATCATTTTAGTTTCTTCATAATCTTAGATAGCATATTTGCAGCTTTAATTATTTCTTTTACTTTATTAGAATTTTTAGCACCCCACTCTAATTGTTTGTTATAATCAGCTCGTCTGATATCAGCATCTAATGTGTTTAATGCTTGAACCATTGGAAGAGCAGTTTCATCACCTTCACGTAATCTCCAGTCTTTCCACTTTGTATTTATATTACGGATTGTATCGTGTTTCATTAGTGTTTCCTCTTATACATAGTAATTTTTCTTTTCATTTGGGAAGAGTTCAGTTGTTTATTTACATCAACTAATGCATCAACAAATCCCATAAGAACCCCATTTCTTTTCAGTAAATATTCAAGGTTTTCCACATCACCCTTTTTAGCTTTTTTAGCTAAATCTATAAATTTTCGTGATAAACTATCTCGTAGTGTCTTTAAATTTGTTACACCATATCCTGATATATGTACTTGTGGATTCTTCACATCGAACTTCCCATCTTTCATATCTTGGGATACATTATAAAGAGATTCGTTTTTAATATAATCCTTACCAAGATAATCGTTCTCTTCTTGTTCATTATATTTTTTAAGTGCTACCTTTACTCGCTTATGACGTGATAATCCTCTTCTAATTTTTTCAATCCCCTTAACAGCTCCTGTCATATTACCAGCCATTGATTTAGCTATCTTTTCTGCTTGTTGAATTTGTTTGAGTATATTTTCATTTACGCCATCAAATTCTTCGTTCTTAAATGCAAAACCACCACCAGTAAATACTTTACCCATTTCCATATTTTCATTCAACTTTGTTGAACAACAATCTTCATCACAAGAACACTCTTCCTTTATTAATTTCGTTAATTTTATCATTAAAATGCTCCATTGATTGCATCATAATCACTAAATTTCTTTTTAGCAAATGCAAATAGTTTTTTGTCTAATGCATCTCTGGCAATATTTGTTTCATTTGCCCGTCTTAAATAATCTTGAACTATATTAAGTCCTTCATACGCTTTCAATAAATTTTTATCTACTTCTTTTGCTAAAGTCATTCTAGCTTCTGTATGGGCATTTCTATCAGTAAGTTGCTCTATTTTATTAATAAGAGCTCCACCAAGTTCTTTCTTTTCTGTTAGAATCTCTTTTAATTTTAACATTATAGCTTATGCATCAATCGTTTAATTTGCTTTAAAATCTTAGCAGTACCTTGGGCATTTTGAAATACACCATAATCTGCACCAATCTTTACCAATTCATCAAACTGGTCTCTTAAATCGTATTTCATTTCTTTCCACAACTTATCACTAATATCATAGACTTTATATTTTTTCCAACCCGTACTGATTTCGTTTATCTGGGTGTTTATTTTACCACCGCCAATTCGTTCAAAAGTTTCTTTCATATTACTCATTTCATTCTCCCAAATATTTTAGTTAATCTTTCTACCATCTCAATTACTCCTGGTAGACTTCTATGGTATTTTTCTGCCCATTTTTCTGGGTTTCTAATTTTTTTCAATGAACCCTCAAGTTCTTCAAGTGCATAATTTATAGCTTTACCAGCATCTTCTTGGTCAATATATTTTAATTCTAATAATTGTTTTAATTTAATCATAATGTTTCAACCTTATGTTTCTTTAACCACCAAGCAACTTTGTTAATTACTTGGTCATGTACATATGTGTTTCTCTCTGAACCAAATGCATTATAATAACTCTTCACTAAATAGTATGCTGGTTCTGAATCTTTTGAGCCAGGTCTAATATCTGATACAATTTGGGATGCTTGCATATCAGAATTAACATGCTTTTTTAAATAATCATAATCAAATGGACTTGAATATTTACCCGATGTTTGAATCCAATTTAAAAGTTTATCACCTTTATCACTTCTCCAAGCAAAATCATTTTTATATTTACTATGTCCCCAACCTTGAACATACGCATAATACTGATACATAAGTTTATGTGGTTCTCTTGCCTTACCAGGTTTACCCTTATAATCAATTTTGTGAAAACCATCTTTCTTAACTTGTGTACAAAGTTTTATTGTACCCGATGCTATCTTCTCCTTAGTACCAGTTGCTTTTTTAGCAGCATCTATAACTACCTTAAAATCAGATGGACTCATAGTACTCTCAGACAATAAACTTTTTAATTTAATCATCACGAGTTTCTATAATCTTACGTTTAAGCCGGTGTTCTTTGTAAACATCTTACCCAATTGGTCGGCATAAACTCCCTTTTCTTTAGATTTAATTTTTCTTGAACTCCCGCGAATACTTAAAAATTCCATATTGTATAAATCCGCGGATGTCAATTTAATGATGACGTGTGATATACTTTTTGAATTTCTACCTATTTTCATATGTAGTTCATTTTTTGATTTATCAACTGCGAGATTTTTTGCTCCTGTCATTGCTATAAATTTATTACCACCTAATTGTCGTAGTAATTGTTTTGGGTCCAAACTTGCTTCATTTACAACTGATTCTTCTCTTGAAATTTTTTCATTTACGGATTCAGCATAAAATCCTATTTTTTCATATTCCCTTTTTACATTTGGTTTATCTATAATAACCAATTCTTTTCCAGATTTCTTATGTTTGACTGTTATTGTCTTACCTTTTTTATACGTAAGTCCTAAATCTGACTCATTTATGGATTCATAATACATTTTGTGTCCAATAGTATCATACATAATACCCACTGCATCATAAAGGCCTCTTATCCACTTAACAGCGTCTTTACCTTCCGAGCGCCTTACTGCGTTTTCTAATTTTTTTACCAGTTTAATTGTAATTGTATTATATTTTCTGACCTTTTTAAATCCATTATCGTTTAAATCTCCATATGCTTCATTTACGGATTCAGTTAGATTACTCTTGGATATCTTTGAAACAGAACTCATAATCTTAGCCGATTGTTCTATGAATGCAGTTTCAAATTTATATAATTGTTTTTCT
>Ga0209091_10001058_pt1 | contig 24952 bp, 20 predicted proteins | sample ArcticOcean_MG_C_6_FD_187438 | JGI IMG/M metagenome (GOLD analysis project Ga0209091, IMG submission 187438) | Marine microbial communities from western Arctic Ocean - ArcticOcean_MG_CB8_128 (SPAdes) (version 2) | ecosystem: Environmental > Aquatic > Marine > Oceanic | place: Arctic Ocean...
AAAAGAAGCACTTACCTTTTGTGACATTGCACTTTTAGATCACTTAGTTGTTTGTACCGATGATTATTATAGTTTTTCGGATGAAGGTTTGCTGTAGTTTGGAATGTGTTCAGTACTTTAGAGGTTCTACAAAACAGGTATTGAATCATGAAGAATTTTGCATTAATAGGAGCAGCAGGATACATCGCACCAAGACACATGAAAGCGATTAAAGAAACAGGTAACAATTTAGTTGCCGCTTTTGACCCCTTTGATAGTGTAGGAATAATTGATAGTAAGTTTCCGAAAGCAGATTTTTTTGTGGAATATGAGCGTTTTGACAGGCACTTAGATAAAATTAAAAGAGCGGGAAGTCCTGTGGATTTCGTTAGTATCTGTTCTCCAAATTATTTGCACGACAGTCATATCCGTTTTGGATTAAGACATGGAGCTGATGTGATTTGTGAAAAGCCTTTGGTTTTAAATCCATGGAACATTGAAGCCTTGGAAGACCTTCAAAAAGAAACAGGACAGAAAGTATACAACATACTTCAATTGAGATTGCACCCAAGTATCATTGCTTTAAAAAAGCAAGTAGCTGAGGCACCAAAAGATAAAATATTTGATCTTGATTTAGCTTATTTGACTTCAAGAGGTAACTGGTATTATACAAGTTGGAAAGGTGATGTTACCAAGTCAGGAGGGATTGCAACCAACATTGGAGTTCACTTTTATGACATGCTTCAATGGGTTTTTGGCCCGATTAAAAAGAACATCGTTCACGTACATACTCACGATAGAGCAGGTGGGTATTTCGAATTTGAAAGAGCGAGAGTTAGGTGGTTTTTATCCATCAATGCTGATACGCTTCCTGATGAAGTTAAAGCGAAAGGGATGACAACTTACCGTTCTATTACTATGGAAGGAAAGGAAATAGAATTCAGTGGTGGATTTACTGACTTACATACCATGTCCTACCAAGGAGTACTTGATGGCAATGGCTTTGAAGTTGGTGAAGCAAAAACAGCTATTCAAATTGTTCACGATATTCGACATGCTGAGCCTGTTGGTTTAGTAGGGGATTATCACCCGTTTGCTGCAAAAAAACAAACTCCTCATCCTTTTACGACCAAGTAATTTATGTCGTTTGAAAACATTGAAGTAGTTGTTGATAATAAAGTTGGTCTAATCACTATTGACAGGCCTAAGTTTCTGAATGCCTTGAATAGTCAAACTATCAATGAGCTTAGTGCTTGCATAGATGAGTTTGAATCCAATGCGGACGTTCGAGTAATTGTAATCACTGGACAAGGGGAAAAGGCATTTGTTGCTGGGGCTGACATCAAAGAATTTATCAATTTCAACAAAGAACAAGGAAAGGAATTAAGTAGGAAAGGCCAAGAGTTGCTTTTTAATAAAGTAAATGATCTTTCAAAACCTGTAATTGCTGCTATTAATGGATTTGCCTTGGGTGGTGGTTTAGAATTAGCCCTCAGTTGCCACATAAGAATGGCAAGTGAGAACGCAAAATTAGGTTTGCCTGAACTTTCGCTAGGCTTAATTCCAGGTTATGGTGGAACTCAAAGGTTGATGCAAATCATTGGTAAAGGCAAGGCACTTGAATTAATATTAAGTAGTAACATGATTTCCGCTGAAGAGGGTGAAAAGCATGGATTAATAAATCACGTTTTTTCATCAGAAGACTTACTCGTGGCAACTCTAAAACTGGCAAATAAAATTGCAGGTAATTCTGCAATTGCAATATCAAAATCACTGAAAGCTATGCAAATTGGTAGTGATGTTTCAAAAGGTCTGGATGCTGAAATTGAGTTGTTTGGTGACTGTTTCGGAACCGAAGATTTCAAAGAAGGAACAGCAGCTTTCCTAGAAAAAAGAAAACCAAACTTTAAATAAATTATCCCTAATAGATATAAAATCATGGCAATAGACGCTGCATTCGAAGAAAAGTGGAAAAAGGTACTAGCTTCCTTTGATAATAAATTTGGAGGAGGATTAGACATGCAAGGCATTTTGTTTTTGATTGGGGTTCAAGAGTTGGGTAGAGGACCAGAAACTTTTACAAAAGATCAAAAAGTAGAGTTGATGCACATTGCTATTTGCACTTTGCTCGAACCTTTTGGGTATTACAAATTGACAAGTCAGGACGAAGATGGTTGGCCACATTATGACAATTTAAAAAAACTCCCGCAGTTGAATGGTGGGGAGCAATTAAAGTTAATGAAGGACGCTGTAATTGATTATTGGACTAGGCACGAAGATTTATTTGTTGTTTAACGTTCACTTTTAATCACTGATGCCCATATGATCTAGCTGTCTCCTTTTAAGGAATATTATCAATCAATTTTCAAGTATTTGAATACCTCCTTTATGGTATTGCCATTTAGTTATAAGTTGATGACCTTTGCGGACATTGCAATTACTGAGTTAATTAAGGACACAGATGAAACTTTCAGAGTTAAAAAATCAAGAAGAAGCGGTTATCATAAAGGTCCTCGGGCGAGGAGCTTTTCGTAAGCGGATTCTTGAAATGGGCTTTGTAAAAGGTCAAAAAATTTCACTTATTAAGGGTGCTCCTCTAAGAGATCCAATCCAATATCGGATCATGGACTATGAGGTGTCTTTGCGAAAAAGTGAAGCTGCTTTTATTGAAGTTTTAACAGTTGAGGAGGCCAAGATGCTTGCTCCGTTCGATTTCGAAGGCGTTTTTACGGTGGACCAATTAAAAGTTTCTGCTAAGAAAAAAGGAAAAAACATTAATGTAGCTCTTGTTGGGAATCCAAATTGTGGTAAAACAACCCTATATAATAAGGCATCACGTTCCAAAGCTAAAGTGGGTAATTATAGTGGAGTGACCATTGATACGCATGTGGCTACATTTAAGCAAGATGGATATTCACTGCATTTAACAGATTTGCCTGGCACCTATTCTTTGTCGGCCTATTCGCCGGAAGAATTGTTTGTACGTAAACATTTGGTAGAAGAGCTTCCTGATATTGTGATCAATGTTGTTGACGCTTCAAATTTGGAAAGGAATTTATACTTAACCACCCAGTTAATTGATTTGGATATCAAAGTGATTCTCGCCTTGAACATGCACGATGAATTGCAAAAGAAAGGTGTTAATTTCGATTACAAGAAGTTAGGGGATATGATTGGAATACCAATTGTGCCTACAGTAAGTACAAAGGGTGAGGGAGTTAATGAATTGTTCAAGAAAGCAATAGATGTTTACGAGGACCGAGATGAATCGGTCCGTCATGTTCACATGAATCACGGAAAGAACATTGAGAAATCGATTTCGATAATTCAAAAAGTAATAAGGCAAAAAGAAAATTTTAAACTTACCGATATAATCTCGTCTAGGTTTCTGGCCGTGAAGTTAATCGAGAGGGACAAAGATGCTGTTGAGATGGTTAGCACTTGTGATAACGCTTTGGCGATTCGACAGGTGGCAGATAAGGAAGTAGTAAGGCTTGAAGAAGAATTAGATACGGACAGTGAAACTGTAATAACTGATGCCAAATATGGATTCATCGCAGGAGCCTTGAAGGGCACTTATCATGATGGTCCTGAAGGTAAGCGCAAGAAGACCCAGGGCCTCGACGCAATACTGACTCATAAGTATTGGGGTTTTCCAATTTTCACCTTTTTCATGTGGTTAATGTTTCAAAGTACCTTTACAGTTGGGGCTTACCCGATGGAATGGATAGAGGTTTTAGTTGGAATGTTGGGAGATCAGGTAAGTGCGTTTTTAGGTCCGGGAATGCTGCGGGACTTAATAGTTGATGGTGTAATAGGAGGAGTAGGAGGGGTTATTATATTCTTACCTAATATTTTGATATTGTTTTTCTGGATCTCTTTGATGGAAGATACCGGTTACATTGCCAGAGGTGCTTTTATCATGGATAAGTTGATGCACTTTTTGGGCTTGCATGGGAAGTCATTTATTCCCCTGATTATGGGGTTTGGTTGTAATGTTCCAGCTATCATGGCAACGAGAACATTAGAAAGTAAAAACAACAGGTCGTTAACCATGTTAATTAACCCTTTCATGTCCTGTAGTGCAAGATTGCCAGTATACATATTATTGATTGGGGCCTTTTTTCCAGATTACCCAGGGACGGTTCTTTTCTCGATGTACATCATCGGTATTTTACTTTCAATTGTGATGGCGATCATTTTTAAAAAGACCTTATTTAAATTGGAAGAAGTTCCGTTTGTAATGGAGTTGCCACCCTATAGAATGCCGACATTCAAATCCACGATGATGCACATGTGGGAGAAGGGTTTTCAGTATTTAAAGAAAATGGGTGGAGTGATATTATTTGCTTCCATCATTATTTGGGCATTAGGTTATTTTCCAAGAGAAGTGAACTTTTCAAAAGATTACAGCACCCTGATTACTCAAGCAGGAGATAATCAAAAACAAATTACTCGCTTTGAAATTCAAAAGGAATCTGAAAGATTCGAAGGCTCCTATATAGGTAGGTTTGGGCACTTCATTGAGCCTGCTATTGAGCCTTTAGGATTTGATTGGAAAATGGGAATAAGCCTAGTAACTGGAATGGCTGCAAAGGAATTGGTGGTGAGTACGATGGGGGTATTGTACCAAGTGGGAGATGATACACCTGAAGATTCCGATGCATTAATTAATAAGCTGCAAAATCATACTTATCAATACGGTGACCATAAAGGGGAGAAGGTCTTTTCACCACTTATAGCTTACTGTTTTATGTTGTTTATTTTGGTTTATTTCCCTTGTGTGGCCGTAATTGCGGCAATTAAGAAAGAGTCAGGAGGTTGGAAATGGGCAATTTTTACAATGGTTTATACCACAGGCTTAGCTTATTTTATTTCCTTTGCGGTGTACCAAGTAGGATCAATGTTTATCTGATGTAAAATATAAAATGGAACTTCAAGAAATAGCAACATACTTAATTTTAACAGGAACAGTCTTGTACTTTATTGTAAAGGCTGTTAGGATATTCGCAACTAAGAAAGTTGCTTCGTCATGCGCCACTGGAGGATGCTCAGACTGTGATGTGACTAGCAATTGCAGTTCAGAGCAGTAAATTAGTATATTCTTTAGAAAGTAATTTTAGATTTTCTTCGTCTTAAGCACTGAGATGCCGTTGCGAGGAACGAAGCAATCTCTCTAGCGATATCAGATTTAATAAATTATAATTGAATTACATTTTGTAAAAATGAGATTGCTTCGTTCCTCGCAACCGAACGTAGTGAACAGGTGAATTACAAAAAGAATAGACTCGTATGAGCAATGACGATTAGTCGTGTGTAAAACAGGATAAAAATTTAGACTTGTATTAAAAATAAGTGCTAAATCCAAACAACCATGTTGCTGTTTTAGCTGCCGGATTATTCAAAATGTCCTTTTGCTATGAGTACCTGTAGTTTAACCTGATTACACTTTGAGTAGAAGGTCTTAAACTAATAGCAGGTGTAATTGCAAATAAATCATCTCCTATGTCGGTTCCTGTTTCGTTAAATGTTCCGACATTCCAATCTGCATAATCTAACCGAGTAGCTAAGTTTAAAGATGCTCCTTCCCAGCTAAATATTTTGCGTTTTACTATTGGTTGTACAACATCGACAAATGCCCCCCATTGTTTTGAGCCGTATTGTTGGGTGTAAGAATCGGGTACGTTAACCAAGTTCATAACAGCTTCACCAACAATGTATGTTCCTGTTTTTTTAATTGTTGTGTTAAGGTCAACTGCAAACACATCTACTCTTCTTTTTGAATCTATTATGAGTCCATCAGGCATGAAAGCATTGTAAATACCCCCCCATGTAAGAAAGTCCTATTTCACCAACTTTACGGTTTTTGATGGCAATTTTACCTGTAAACATTGGCTGGCCATTAGAGCTCTCTTCGAATCTTTCTTCGTTGTCTTTAGTAGCTGCTAGGGAAGTCCTGTTGTCTTCATTATCGATTATGCCGCCATCAAATCCATTGGTTGCATACAATTCATAACCGAACACCCAATTGCCCTTGTGCATTTTTCCAAAAATTCCAAAACCAGCATTGGACCACGTAACGGGAAGTAAATTTACTCCTACATCTGGACGTTCAATAAATTCCCATTTTGGGCCATCGTGGTTTTGATTGAAGGCTCCAATGGAGTTCATAATGATTCCTCCTCTAAAATTAAAAGCTGGATTAATAGCTAAGTCCCTTGCTGCAAATTCTATTGCAATTTCTTTCCCACCTTCTTCAAATTCAATTTCAGTGAGGAAATTAAGTCTTTTTCCTATTGAAGAAGACATGAAGACGGTAAGACGTCGTGCTTGAAATGACAAGCCCTCTGACAGTCCATCCTCTGAACTATAAAAAGAGTTGGCTTTCAAATATCCTCCAACGGCAACTGGTGTTTTAGCTACCGTTAGAAATGGCCGGTTGTAGATGGCGTCCATGTTCAGTGTGCTGTCAGTAACAACTGCAGGTGCCCGCTTTAAAATGTCCTGGATGGAATCTTTTTGCGCGCTTACAGTAAGACTGGATACCGCTAGAAGTAAAACAACAGTAAGTTGCTTAAGGAAGGTGTAAAATGATGTTTTCATCTTCAATGGTAATTTTATATGTTGTTAAATTAGTTTCGGCCGGTCCTTCAAGTACTTGACCGTTGGTAGAAAACTCCGCTCCGTGACAAGGGCAAGTATACTCCGCCCCCTACATTAAGTGAACAGCCTTGGTGAGTGCACTTAAGAAGTGAAGCTACATAAGTGCTTTGTCCTTTTTCACGTGCTTCTTCAGTTAGTTTTTGGTCGTAAATCCAAATTGGAAACCTTGCTCGATCGTTGTTAACCAGTACAAATTTTCTTTTTTTCTGCTGGCCTTTTACCTCGTAGTAAAACTCGGAAAGAGGGACAATAATAGTATTTGATTTCGTGGTGGTTTGTGCATAATTCAAAGATTCACACGAAGACAATATCAGTCCCGCAATAGGAATCCCTGCCCCTACTATACAACATGATTTTATGAATTTTCTGCGTTCCATCTATAATTTTCTTAAAGTCTTATAAAGACTTTAAGAAGGTAATTAATTGTTGTTTTTCAGTTTCAGAAAGTTGATCGTATTTATTTTTAGAACCTGTTGCTTCACCTCCATAAAAAGTTATGGCTTGATCAATCGTAGTTGCTCTTCCATCATGCAATAGAAAGACCATTCCACCTTGAGCTTCAAAGGACAATCCTAGCCCCCATAATGCAAGAGTTTTCCATTCCGAGGTCAAAGCATGACCTTCAGTATAGTTGTCATCTAAACCAGGTCCCATATCGTGTAATAACAAATCAGTGTAAGGACTAAAAGTTTTGTAAGACAAAGCACTTATAGGAGAGAATCCCGTTTCCATCGTTGGTGTGTGACATCCTGAACATTCAATTTGAGTGAACAGTTGTTGACCAGCTACTACTGCTGCTGGATCATTAGTGTTTCGTTGAATTGGAGCTTTTAATGTTTTTAAGTATGCTACTACGTCGTTCACGGTTTGCGTGCTAACTTCCGGGTCAACTTCAAGCTGCGTAGCTGGATCAATAGGTTCAAAAATTGAAGTAATTCCCATGTCTTGGTTGTACGCTCCAGAGGTTTGATGCAGTAGGTTATATGCTGCGCCTTTTTTGCCGAACCTGGTAATGTATTTTCCATTGCTAGGAATAGCATTTATGCGAACGTCCACGTAGCTAGGAATATTGGTGTAGTGTGGATGTCCACTAATTCCATTCCCATTCGTATCATTAGGATCGGAAAGTGCAATTAGGAAAGCATCGGTAACTGCATCTAAAAATCCCAGTCCGGTTTCCGCTGTGAATGTTTCGCCAAAAGCTTCATCACCTCTGAAAAATTGAAGTCTCTCAGTATTGGTTAGCCCTTCCATAAGTCTGTCCAATAATTCATTTTCGTCTGGCGCACCAGGTAAAGTCTTTTCGCAGCTAACAAATGTGATTGCTAGAATAAACAAAAGAAATACACCTTGGTTTAGCTTTTTCATTGTAGTATTTTTTACATATCTAATAAAAAGATTAGGCATGCCAAATCTTTTTGTTTTAGACATCTTCCTTACTTTAATTATCTTCGGGAAATTATTGATTGAAAGCTGAACAAAATGAAACCAAGTCAAACTGAAGAAAATTATTTAAAGGCAATCTATAAGTTGATGAAAATTCAACCTAAAGGTGTCCTCACTAAATCTATTGGTGAGATGTTGGAAATAAAATCTCCTACTGTTTCTGATATGTTAAAAAAATTGGGAGACAAAAAGTTTATCAAGTACACTAAGTACAAAGGGGTGACCCTAACAAAAAGCGGGGAAAAGATTGCTTTAAAAGTGATTAGAAAACACCGTTTATGGGAAACATTTTTAGTGGAACGATTTAAATTTAAATGGGATGAAGTTCATGATATAGCAGAACAATTAGAGCACATTGACTCGCCGGAGCTCGTAAAGCGTTTAGATGAATACTTAGATTTTCCAAAGTTTGATCCGCACGGTGATCCTATCCCAAACGAAGAAGGTGTGTTCTTTAAAAAGCATGATAAAACTTTAGATCAGATCGACGAAAATCAGGAGGTTGTTATGGTTGGTGTAAAAGATCATTCTTCTGAATTTTTACAATACCTAGATGCTAATAACTTGCGTTTGGGCACTGCAATACTTGTAAAATCTATAGTCAGTTACGATAGCTCTTATCTAGTTCAACTTAAAGGCAATGGATCTTTAACTTTGTCTGGGCAAATAACCAAAAATATCATTGTTAAGTAGTCCTGTTATCGCTACAGTTAACTTTTCTCGTGAGCTCTTGATTTCTAGGATAGTCCTCTTGATTTTAGCTTTTAATTCCCAGGGACTTGTACTTTAATTTAAGTGCTATGTAAAACATTACAGGAATAACCACTAAAGTTAAAAACGTAGCGAAAGTCAGACCGAATATTATTGTCCATGACATTGGCCCCCAAAACATTACATTATCGCCTCCTATAGAAATGTGTGGATTTCCAGTGGCGAAGAAACTAAAGAAATCAATATTTAGTCCAATAGCCATCGGTAGTAGACCTGAAACAGTTGTTATCGCCGTAAGCAATACAGGTCTTAGTCTTGTTTTACCACCTTCAATGATGCTAGTAACTACTTCCTCAATTGGTAACCTGTCTTGTCTTTCACCACTCAATCCTAATTCAATTTCCTTCCTGCTGATAATGAGCTTCGTGTAATCAATAAGTACAATTGCATTATTCACAACTACCCCTGCCAAGGAAATTATTCCTATCATGGTCATGATGATAATAAAGTCCATTCCTGAAATGATAAGACCTAACAATACCCCAATTAAACTTAAGCCTACAGCTCCTATAATAATCAATGGGGCGGAAATAGAATTAAATTGAGCAACAATGATCATAAATATCATGAAGACTGCTGTCATTAATGCTGTTCCAAGAAAAGCCATCTCTTTGTTTTGCTCTTCCATTTGACCAGTGAATTTCCAATTAACTCCCTCGGAAACTTCATAGTCAGCTAACATGTCCTTCATTTCATCAACGACTTCGTTAGCATTGTATCCTTCCAATACGTTTGATTGGATCGCAATTAATCGTTTCATGTCAATTCTTTTTACCGCAGAAATCGTTGACGCTTTTCTTACCTCAGCAACTGCCGATATAGGAACCTGAACGATTTTTCCACTTAACATGTCACGAAAAGTAATCCGTTGATTCATTAAATTGTCAATGTTGTTTCTTGTATACTCATTCAAACGCAGTGTAATGTCGTATTCATCCTCTCCTTGTTTGTATTGCGAAACTTCTTTTCCAAATAAAGCCGTTCTAATTGTCATTCCGATTTGAGCAGTAGAAATATTTAACCTTCTTGCTTTTCTTTCGTCAATATCAATGATTAGTTCAGGCTTACCAGTTTGGATGTTCATTTTTAGTTCTTCAACACCAACTACATTTTTGGTATTAAGGAAGCTCATCATTTTTTCCGTCTCACCGATAATCAAACCGTAGTCTTCTCCAGTTAATTCAATGTTGATTGGTTTCCCCATTGGAGGTCCAGCAGCATCTTTATCAACAACTAATGATACACCTGGGAATCCTTTTAATTCCTCTCTAACGGTGTTCATCACATCGGAGGTAAGTACTCCTTTTCTGTCAGCGTATTCAACAAATGAAACTTGAATTCTCGCTTTGTCTGGAGTAGTTCCAATTGATGGTCCAGCTGCCGGATCTGAAGTTCCATTACCTACCTGACCAATGATAGATTTAACGATGTAACCAAGGCCACCATTGATGTGAGTTGTATCAATATTTGTTTCGTCTTTAAGGTCCTTTTTAATGGTATAACCGTAATCATCGTTGAAAAAGTCCATTACTTTTTTCTCGATCACTTTCGAAATTTTATCTGTTTCGTTGATGTCTGTTCCTATTGGCTTTTCTATGAAAATATTCAAGTAAGCTGGTTCATTAACAGGGAAAAACTCAACTTTAGGAGCAGCTACTTTTACCAATCCGAAAGACAGTAGAAGCATGACTATCATTCCGAAAAATACTATGGCTGGTCTGCTACCTTCGAGGATACTGGCAAGTAAGCTTTTGTATTTTTCTTCTAACCAAGGGAGGAAGTTTTGTTGGAATTTTATTGTGGCAGGGGAGATCACTTTCGGATTTACTAAAATGAAAACTCCAATTACTACAAACATGTTTCCTCCTCCTGGCGTTCCTGCTACAAAGGTGATAATTAGTCCTAGGACTATGATAATATATGCTAGTACTTTAACATTATTGTTGCTCATTCTTGCCATTAAAGCAATCAATACCGGGTTAATTACAAGGGCAACAAAAAGAGATGATCCAAGGACAATCATTAACGTAATAGGCAAGTACTGCATGAACTCTCCCATCATTCCTGGCCATAACGCTAAGGGAATGAATGCTGCTAAAGTTGTTGCTGTTGAGGCAATTATTGGCCAAGCTACTTCACCTGCTCCATATCTTGCAGCCTCGAAAGGTTTATAGCCTTCGTCCATGAGACGGTATATGTTTTCAACGATCACAATTCCGTTGTCCACCAGCATTCCCAGAGCAAGTACTAAGGAGAACAATACCATCATATTAAGTGTCACACCCATTGTATTCAGAATAAAAAAGGCAATGAACATGGACAATGGAATTGCTATTCCCACAAAGGCTGCATTTCGCAATCCGAGGAAGAATAACAATACACCAACAACTAATATAGTTCCAAAAATGATTGAGTTTTCTAGTTCACTTACTTGTGTTCTAGTTTTGTCAGTCATGTCTGAAGTGATGGTGATGTTGAGGCTTTCAGGAAAGTCATTTTCCTTTGCATCATCAATAATTTTATGGACAGCATCAGATGCTTCAAGAAGGTTTTCTCCGCCACGTTTCATTACGTCAAGCATGACTACTGGACTTCCAGATTCTCTAGCAAAACTTTCACGCTCTTTTCCTTCGAAAGTAACTGTAGCTACATCTCGTAGATATATGATGTTGAATTTTTCTTGCTTTACAATGATGTTTGCAATGGATCTCCAGTCATGAAATTCTCCAACTACACGAATGTTTCTCCTTAATCCGTCAACAATGACATCACCTCCAGAAATGGTCATATTTTCCTGCGCTATGGCTTGTTCAATGTTATCGAAAGTCACCTGAACGCTTTCCATTTTATAGAGGTCAACGTTAACTTTTACTTCCTTTTCCTGGGTTCCACGAATGTTAACTGTAGTTATTTGTGGTATGTTTTCAAAACGGTCTTGCAGTATTTCGGCGTAATCTTTAAGGATGTCCATTGAAAAGTCACCGGACAAATTAACGTTCATTGCTGGCATTAATTCCGACATGTTCATTTCGAAAACATTAGGATCTGCGGGTAAATCTTTTGGAAAAGCAGGGTCTCCTTTTACTTTATCTACAGCATCTTTTACTTTACGCAAAGCCTCCTGAGGAGTAACTGAGAAATCAAATTTAATGTCTAACGAGGAATACCCTTGAACCGATGTAGACTGTAATTTGTCTATACCGCTGATGGTATTTATTTCTTTTTCTAAAGGTCTTGTAATTAATCTTTCTATGTCCAATGGAGAATTCCCTGGATAAGGAGTCCCAACATATATTTGAGGGATTATTACTTCAGGAAATGCTTCCCTAGGCATACTGTTGTATGAATTCATCCCTACAAGAGCTAGGATGAAAGTAAGTACTAAGATCGTTGTTGGGTTTCTAAGGGACAGCGTAGATAAACCGAATTCCTTAACCCCTTTGTTTTTATTTTTTGACATCACTAAAGTTTGTTGTGATAAATTATTTTATTTCGATCGCATCTCCAGCTTGAACACTCTTGGATCCTTTACTAATAAAGACTCCGTTTGCATTCACTCCGTTTAGAATTTCAGATTGGCCGTCATAAGAAACACCAACGGTCAAGTTCAGTTTTTTTACTCTTAATGATTCGTTATTCTTTATGTAAGTGTAAATGTAGTCTTGACCACTTCTATCTTGTTGGATCACTTTTGAAGGAATTACTGTTGCATTTTCAGCTTTATAATCTCTTATTTTTAATACTGCCAATTGATTTGGTTTGTATTTTCCTTCTGGGTTGGCAAATTCGACCCTTACTTTGAATGTCCTGTTTGAAGGATTGATAAAGTTCCCAGATCTGGTAACCTTTGCATTTACCGTTTCGCCATGAGAAGGAAGTTTAACTTCTACAAAACCACCGGTTTTTACTGTTGAAATGTATTTTTCACTAACGTCTGCTTCAAGATACACTTTGCTTAAATTGATTACTCTAGCCAATGGCATCCCTGGCATTGCAGGCTCTCCAATTTTAGGAATAACCTGATCTACAATACCACTAAACGGAGCTCTAATTTTGTACATTTCCAATTGTTCGTCCATCGTTTTTAACTTTTGTTCCAACGATTCCTTGTTGTTTTTGGCTTCCAAGTATTGAATTTCAGATCCAATGTTCTGCTTCCACAAAGAGTTTTGCTTTTCGAAAACAACCTTTGCTAAGTTGTATCCTGATTTTAATTCCTTAATTCCTGACTCTAAGGTAGAAGCGTCGATGGTTACAATTAAGTCTCCTTTTTTAACTGTTTGACCTTCTCTAACATGAATTGTTTTAACATTTCCAGGCGCTTCTGGATAAAGTGCAGCATTTTCTTCTACTTGCACGTTACCGTGAACTTCAAAAAAGTGCTCAAATGTTTTAACTTGAACACTGTCAACTGTGACGGGAACAGTTTTAATCTTTGATATTTGAGTGCCGAAATCAGGATGATTAGCGATTATTGAATCAATATCATTTAATTCCTTTTCGTATTCACGAACTGCTTTTTTTTGCTCAGAAATTAATTCCTTTTTATCTGCTTCTAATTTTTCTAATTCGTTCCCACAGGAGGCTAAGGCAACTAGTGTAATTAATGTTATTCCAATTTTTTTCATCGTCGTATAATTTTGTGGTAATGTATAAATACGTGGTAATGTTTAAAACTTATATTGCAATTTATCTAGTTCAACTTTCGCGTTCAGCAATTCAAAAATAGATTTGATATAACTCCCTTGTGCCTCAAGTAATTGATTTTTCATTTGTGACAATTCAAAACTAGACGCTAATCCCTCTTTGTGTTTTATCGCTGTTCTGTTGTGTATTTTTTCCGCCAGCGCTACACCCTTTGTTGCGTTGACTTTATTAGCAATTTTTAATTTTAATTCGCTTACTGCTCTACTATGCTGTAAAGTTAATGCTGATTCAAAGTGTTCGATACTATTGTCTAGCTTCATCAATTCAAACTGTGACTGTTTTATTTTTGCTCCTTGCATTCCGCTGCTCCAAATTGGCACAGAAAGCGATAGCCCAATATTTTGCGCGTCCAACCAATTAGCATCTTTGTAAAAGTCAAATTCAAGTTGATAGGCTGTGTTTGTGTATTGATAGAAAGCTGCAAGAGAAGGAAGTCTTTCCATTTTATTTCTTTTTACAACAAAATGTTGAATTTTTCTCTGAGTTGTCAATAGCTTATAATCAGGGTTATTGCTCAAGTTGAATTCAGAAGCTGTAAGAGCAGCCATGTTGCTTTCTTCAATAACCGTTTCAAGGTTATCCTTCAAAGTCAACTCTTTGTCCATTTTCATGCCCATACTAAGCTTTAACATTTTTAAAGCAATGTTCTTTGATACTTTAGCACTACCAAGAGAAGTTGTAAGTTTAGAAGACATTAATTGTAATTGATCTAAATCAGTTTCTTCCAAGAAACCAACTTTAACTAGAGCTTCAGTTTCAGCTATTGACTTTTTTAAAGTGGTTAAATTCTTTTCAAGAATGGCCACATTCTCCTGTGCAACTAGCACCAAGTGATATGATCTAGCTACCTCTGTTGCTACTTCAATGTTGTTGCGTTCTTTTTGATTTTCGGTTAAATCTTTAAATGTTCTGGAAGCCTGTAAGGCAACTATATAACTACCGCTAAACAATAATTGGGATACATCTAGTTTTCCCTGGGACACGTTGTCTGCACCAAAAATAGCCATGAATTCATTTCCTGGAACCGTTAAAGCTTCATCTGGAAAACTAAATTCTAAATCAAGACTGTTTCTGTAACTGCCACCAGCTGATATCTGTGGAAGTCCCATTGCAGTGGTTTCCCAAATCTTCTTTATTGCTATTTTAACGTCTAAGTCAGAATTTACAGCACTATGGTGATTTATCAAAGCAAACGCTTGAGCTTGCGATAAAGTAAATTCCGCTGAATTGCTACTGCTGTCAGGTTGTTCTTGACCCATCACAGAAAAACTAGCACTAATAAAGAGTGCAAAGAAAAACGAATGTATTGATAGTGTAGGTAAGGGTAATTTCATTGTATCTATTTAAATTTCACATTAGTAAATTCTTCTAGTACTTTAATTCCTTTTGTTGTAGCCATTCCCCTCATGTTGTGAATCACAACAGTTGAAAGTACATTCTCTAATTTGAACTCATCGAGCGGAAAAGTCAGTCCGTCAAAAACTAAGTCAATTTTCGAAATGTACATTTTTGCTAATATTTTAGCATTTACCTGCTCACAATACAAACCTTCTTTGATGCCCTTCTCAATGTTAGCAATGACTGCATCTAGAAGGAAGTTATTGGTGTAGTCTTGGATTTCTGCAAACGCTTCAGGAAAATGTTTTTCTAAATCATCATGTACTCTAGCGGATGTTTTTGAAATAACTTGAGAATTAAACTCAATAATTTTGAAATTCTCTTCAATTGCATTTAATCCTGCCGCAGCTAACATTGTTCTCGTTTCTCTTTGGATGTGAATCCTCAAACGAACACATTTTGTCACTAATTCAGAACGATTCTTTACGTATTTATACAATGTTTTTTTGGAAACGTGCAGCTCTCTAGCAATGTCATCCATTGTCATAGCTTTCATTCCTTTAGTAGTAAATACGTATCCAACTTTTTGGATTAATGCTTGCTCCTTTGAGTCTTTGAATAGAGGTTTCATAATATTATCAGGCATGTGAATTTTTCTAAATAACACACGAATATAGCAGAAACGTTTTTATAATCTTTCACAACAATGATTTACTTTTGGGTCAACTCAAAATAAATACTGAGTTTGATTTCCAAGACAAATGTTTGAATTCTTTGGATCGGAGAAAAGTAATTTGATTTTTATTTCACTATTTAATACACCAATGGTCAAGGAGTAATATGAGTGGTGGTAGACTGCATAATTAATTGTAATTTTGTTTTAATGACACGGAAAGATTCATTAAAAACTGATTTTTTAGTTATTGGCTCTGGAATTGCCGGCCTTGTCTTTGCATTGAAGGCTGCGAAAAAAGGGAGTGTTTGCATTGTAACCAAAGACGTACCATCTGAGTCCAATACTGCCTACGCTCAAGGCGGAATAGCAGGGGTTTGGGATTTAGAAAAAGACGATAATTCGAAACACATACAAGATACTTTAATTGCTGGCGCTGGATTAAACGACAAAGGTGTTGTTGAGAATGTTGTGAGAGATGCACGTGTTAGAATTGAAGAATTGATTGCTTGGGGAACTCTCTTCGATAAGAATGTCGATAAGAACAAACAAGAAGTTTATGATTTAGCAATGGAAGGTGGACATTCTGAAAATAGAATACTCCACCACAAAGATATTACTGGTCGTGAAATAGTCAGGGCATTGTATGATCAAGTCCTGAACAATTCCAGTATTAAGGTTTTGGATCATCACTTTGCAGTTGATTTAATTACTCAACATCATTTTGGGACTCAAATCACTCGAAAAAATAATGATATAGCATGTTTTGGTTCTTATATTCTTGATAAAAAGAACGGAAAAGTGTTTCAACTGTTAGCTAAAAAAACGGTGATGGCAACAGGTGGAATTGGGCTCGTCTATAATTCTACGACCAACCCTGAAATTGCAACTGGAGACGGAATTGCAATGGCATATCGTGCAAAAGCTATGGTTAAAGACATGGAATTTATTCAATTTCATCCGACGGCTTTGTACGATCCTGGCACTAGTCCTGCTTTTTTAATATCAGAAGCAGTACGAGGTTTTGGAGCGGTTTTAATAAATAAGAAAGGAGAAGAATTCATGAATTCTCACGATAAAAGAGGGTCTCTCGCACCTAGAGATATTGTGGCAAGAGCGATTGATTCGGAAATGAAAAAACATGGATTGGATCATGTTTACCTAGATTGTACTCATTTAAACATGAAAGCCTTCAAAGCTCATTTTCCAAATATTTATAGCAAGTGCGTTTCCTTAGGAATTGACCCTGCATTTCAATACATTCCTGTCACACCTTCTGCACATTACTGTTGCGGAGGGATAGACGTCGACCAGCACGGACAGTCTTCCGTTAAAAATTTATATGCAGTGGGGGAATGTAGTAGAACTGGACTACACGGGGCAAATCGTTTAGCTTCGAATTCTTTGTTGGAAGCCATTGTTTATGCTCATAATGCTGCAGAACATGTGGTTAAAGATTTTAAAGAATATGACTTCAAGGAAGGAGTTCCCGATTGGGACACATCAGGAACTGAAGCTCCGGAAGAAATGATTTTGATAACACAAAGTTTAAAAGAAATTCAGGAACTCATGAGTGCCTACGTGGGTATAGTTCGAAGTGATATCAGATTGAACAGGGCTCTTGAAAGGTTGAAAATAATTTATCAGGAAACTGAGGACTTGTACGAAAAGACTACACTTAGTCAGACGATATGTGAGACGAGGAACATCATCAACGTGGCGTATTTGATTATTAAAACAGCCTCAGAAAGAAAAGAAAGTGTCGGGCTACACTATCAGGTAAATAGATAATTTAAATATTTCTATAAGCCAAAGTTAACACACTCACCCGCACATTTGAATTCGTTAAGAGGACATTAGCACAAGCATTTAAAGTTGCTCCAGTAGTGATTACGTCATCAACAAGAAGCACATGCTGATGTTGTTTTGTAGGTGATCCTTTACTTTTTTTCAAAGCAAATGATTTTTGCAAGTTAAAGTGTCTATCGTGAACATTTTTATCGGTTTGTGAGGTAGTTTCTTTTCTCTTTGCTAAAATGTCCAAAGTAGGAATTTCGGTTAGCTTGCTGATGGTTTTTGCTAACTCCTCCGCTTGGTTATAGCCTCTGGTTCTCGTTTTTTGTTTGCTAGATGGAACGAAACAAATTGCGTCAACACAAGAGAAATGGTGGTTGTTTGTGATTTCATTTGCCATAATCTCCCCGAAATATTTGGCTAAATTTCGTTGCCCTTTATATTTCAGTTCATGAATTAGTCGTTGAAGTTTTTCTCCTTTTACATATTCAAAACAGCTAGTTGCATATTGAACATTTGATTTCCCCCAAAAAAGCTGAAAGACTGTGTTACTGTTTGATTGTGATTTATCTTGGTCTTTGCCATAGACAGGGATGTCCTCTTGGCAGTGTAAACAAACCTGTGTTTCATCTCCTCTTAGTTCTCTTTCACAGGCAAAACATAGCTTTGGGTATATGAAAGAAAGTAACTGTTTGATCATTTCAATTGGCCTTGTGCAAAGCATAATTAATTAAATTAAAGTATATTTGTCGTCACTTCAAATAATAAAAAATTAGCAATGGAGAATTCTACGGGACAAAGTGAAAAGAAAGACGGTAAAAAGAAGTTTTTAATTTTGGTTATCTTATTAGGCGGATTAAGTTGTTTTTCTCTTTTTTCAGGTTATTTAGCATTTGTTCAAGATTCGGGACCAGACCAAGAATTGGTTGCTGAAAGTCTAGGTCAAAGGGCACGTGCAGATAAGTTAAAAAATGAAATGGAGAAGATAAGCTCCATGCTTGAAACAATTGGTTTTGAATCGACTCCGGAAAGTTTAGGTGAATTAACAGAGGAACATGTAGCCATTAGAGAGCAAGCTGCGCAGTACAAGAAAAAGTTACTTGCAATCCAGTCTCAAATGAAAGAAATGATGGCTTCTTCTGGTGCAACTGATCCAGAAAGTTTTGCATTAGCTTACAGGAAATTGAAAGCATCTCAATGGGAATTGAACAATGAAGTGAACAAATTGAAGAAGAGAAATAAGCAGTTGATATCTGAGAATAAACAGTTGACTAAGGATAAAAAGCAATTAGCTGGTGATTTAGATAAAGAAAAAAAGAGCACAGAAATGTTGCTTGAAGAAAGAGAGATATTGAGAGGTCAAGTTGAAAAAGCAGCGATCTTAAATGTATCTGATTTGAGCGCAGATGGAATTAGAATCGTTCGAAAAGGAAGAGAAAAAGCTTCTAGTAAAGCGAAGAGAGTTGAAAAGTTGAGGGTTGGATTTACATTACCTAAAAATGATGTAGCTACTGCTGGTACTAAGCATGTATATATGGTAGTTATAGCTCCAGATAAACAAGTCATTACAGATGGTGGAAGTAACTTTAAGTTGGGCAGTAAGAACATGGCTTATACATCTAAGAGGGAAGTTGAATACAAGAATCAGAAGAAAGATTTAATGATGTATGCTAAGAACTTGTTTAAAACAGAGTTTGATCCAGGGAAATACAAAATTGAATTGTATTGCGATGGAGCGAAAATTGGAAGAACGGAGCTTTACCTTAAATAGGACTTAAGTAATTAACCTGTTAAAATATTTGAATGAAGGATATTGATGCGTCAATGTCCTTCATTTTTTTTTGACTTCGATTGACTTTGATTGCAAGTTGACCAGATATTTTAATGGTCTCTACTATCGCGTAACTGATCCTCTAGCTAATGAGCGATTACTAAAATGGTTTTCTGAATGCTTGTAAATTTACAAGCAGAGGATACCACATTTTTCGATTAGAACAGTTAGTTATATAAGGCAAGAGAATGTGCTCAAAAGGGCTTTTGTTAGTTTCTGAAATAGCAGGTTTTGTAAGTTCTGAATAAGAATTGTAGCAGGAGTTCCGGAGGCAATAAAAAGGCGTTTATTTACCTTTAATGTCCCAAGTATTATTTCCCTTAAGCAGTGAGTCTAAATTACCTTCTCCTTTTGATTCAATGTGCTTATCTAACTGTGCCAGCATCTCTTGCTCATATGTTGATCTAGTCTCGCTGTAAAAGATTCCAAAAGGTCTAGGTAAAGCATTTTCATCGTTAGCATTGTCATCAAAGAATCTTGAAAGAATACTAGCTTTTACTCGGTCTGTTTCATCATGAATCCATAAGTCATCAGCAGAAGTTTCATTGATGTTTACAATCCTAGGCGTGAAGCCATCCAAAACTATCCCTTTTTCATTTTCCTTTCCGAAAATCAAAGGTTCACCTTGTTTTACTACCAGTACATTGTCAGACTTGGTAGACTTATCACTAAAAGTGAAAAATGCCCCATCATTAAAGATGTTACAGTTTTGATAAATTTCTACCAGAGCTGTTCCTTTATGTTGTTCAGCTCGTAGAAGTACTTCTCGCATGTGTTTAGGATCTCTATCAATACTTCTTGCGAAGAAAGTAGAGTCAGCACCTAATGCCAGTGCAGCAGGGTTAAAAGGATGGTCAACACTTCCAAAAGGAGTAGACTTAGTGATTTTTCCTTTTTCTGATGTTGGCGAATATTGTCCTTTTGTCAATCCGTAAATTTGATTGTTGAATAACAATAAATTCAAATGAATGTTTCTTCTAAGAAGGTGTATAAAGTGATTCCCACCAATAGATAGAGAATCTCCATCTCCAGAAATTAACCACAAATTTAAGTCAGGATTAATAGCTTTAATACCTGCAGCAAAACCTGGAGCTCTTCCGTGAATACTATGAACGCCATAAGTATTCATATAGTAAGGGAATCTTGAAGAACATCCAATTCCTGAAACAAATACAGTTTCGTCTCTTTCTAATCCTAATTCAGCAAATACTGTTTGTACTTGTTTAAGAATAGAATAATCTCCACATCCTGGACACCACTTAACGTCTTGGTCGGTTGCGTAATCCTTTGATGTTAATTTTTTATTTTGAACTTCTACTGCCATGTCTTTCGTTTTTTATCTCCTCGTTCCCGCCTCTCTTACGTCCTTTTTTCTATACTAGTATTCAACTAAGCGTTCACAGTGCTTAATGTATCATTAATTTTTGCTGTCAATTCTTCGGTAGCAAATGGTAAACCTTTGACTTTACTGAATCCTTCAGCTGGAGCTAGATATTCAGCTCTGATTATTTTAACCAATTGACCATTGTTCATTTCAGGGACAATGATTTTATCAAACCTCTTTAGTATTTCTCCTAAATTTTTAGGTAGCGGGTTGATGTATCTCAAATGAACGTGACTCACTTTTTTTCCTTCTTTAAGTGCAATTTTTACAGCTGTCTTTACAACACCGTAAGTTGACCCCCAACTTAACATAAGTAAGTCACCAGCCTCTTCTCCGCTGTCAATTGTTTGAAGTGGAATATAGTCTGCTATTTTATCAATTTTTGCTTGACGAATATCGGTCATCAATTGGTGATTATCTGCGTCATAGGAAACATTTCCTGTTTCATTTTCTTTTTCTAATCCTCCAATTCGATGAGCCAAACCTTTAGTTCCTGGTATCGCCCAAGGTCTAACAAGTTTTTCGTTACGCTTGTATGGTAAAAAGGCTTCGTCTTCTTCGTTTCGTGGTCCTGCAAAATTAACGTTAATGTCATCTAAGTCATCAGAGTTAATTACTTTCCAAGGTTCTGATCCGTTCGCGATGTATCCATCGGACAAAAAGAAAACAGGAGTCATGTGCTCAAGAGCAATTCTACAGGCTTCATAAGCTGCGAAAAAGCAATCTGAAGGAGAGTTGGCTGCTACAATTGGCATTGGAGCTTCACCATTTCTACCGTAAAAAGCTTGTAATAAATCAGATTGTTCAGTTTTTGTTGGAAGGCCAGTGCTCGGTCCACCTCTTTGAACATTAATAACCACTAGAGGTAATTCAAAAATCACTCCCAAACCGATAGCTTCACCTTTCAGTGCGATACCCGGTCCAGAAGAAGCAGTAATTCCTAATCCTCCTGCGAATGAAGCTCCAATTGCTGCACAAACTGCTGCAATTTCATCTTCCGCTTGATAAGTTTTAACATTGAAGTTCTTGTGCTTAGACAGAGTGTGTAGTATGTCGGAGGCAGGTGTGATAGGATAAGTTCCGTAAAACAAATCTAACTTACTTTTTTTCGCTGCAGCAATTAAACCTATTGCCGTCGCCTCATTTCCAATGATGTTTCGGTATGTACCAGGGGCGATGTTTGCAGGTTTAACTTCATATCTTGTCGTAAAAGTTTCAGCAGTATCACCGTAGTTGTGACCAGCTTTTAAAACAGCAATGTTCGCTTCAATGATGTCTTTTTTACCTTTAAATTTAGTTTCGATGAATTTTATAGTGTTGTCTAATTTTCTGTTGTACATCCAATAAAGGAAGCCAAGGACAAACATGTTCTTACATCTGTCAATTATTTTAGAACTTAAACCCGAATTAGTTAATGTTTCTTTGGTAATCTTAGTTACATCAACTTCGTGGACTTTATAATTGTCTAATGATCCGTCCTCTAAAGGATTTGAATCATCTTTATATTTAGCTAAACGTAAGTTCTTTTTGTCAAAACCTGCTTTGTTGGCAATGATAACTCCACCTTTTTTTAAGTTATGTATGTTAGCTTTTAATGCTGCAGAATTCATTACTACCAGTACATCACAATAGTCGCCAGGAGTATATAAATTAACAGATCCAAAATTTAATTGATATCCGGAAACCCCTGCTACAGTGCCTTGTGGAGCTCTAATTTCTGCAGGAAAATTTGGGAAAGTACTGATGTCATTTCCTAAAAATGCTGCTGTATCGGTAAATTGTCCGCCAGTTAACTGCATACCATCACCGGAATCCCCAGCGAATAGTATGGTAACGTCTTTTTTAATTTCTAAATCTGCTGCCATTTTGTGTCTTTCAAATTTGCTACAAAATTACATATTTTGTAGCAAATAAATTACGTTGTTATTTAACTTTCTTTTCCTTCCTTTACAAAGCCTAGGCTACCTCTTCAGCGAGATTAACTACCTGTACAGTAATCACTTCAGCTACATCATTTTTTATGTTTTCCTCTATGCCATTTTTAAAAGTCATAGCGCTCATTGAGCAAGTACTACAATTACCTAAAAATTTCAATTGAACTTCTCCTTCAGTTGTAAAGTCAATAATTTCTACATCCCCGCCATCTTTCTTTAAAAACGGTCGAATGTTGTCTAAGGACTTTTCGATTTTAGTTATAATTTCTTCCTTATTCATGAGCTAATTATGTTGTCATTTTCACCACTTTGGTTGGTGATTTGGTCACGTTTCTCACATTGGTTGCTTTCTCCACGTTTGCTACCATCTCTTGCAATGCTATAGCTTGCGGTGTGTTTTTTTGAAGGATCGCTGGTCTTCCTGCTTCTCCAGACTCACAAATACTTTGTACAAGAGGTATTTGACCTAATAGCTCTGTTTGTAATTGAGCAGCTAAATGTACACCACCTTCTTTTCCGAAAATGTGGTATTTATTTTCAGGAAGCTCAGCAGGAGTGAACCATGCCATGTTTTCAACTATTCCTAAAACAGGCACATTGATGTTGTCCAATTTGAACATTCCAACACCTTTTTTGGCATCAGCTAAGGCAATTCCTTGGGGTGTCGTCACTACCACGGCTCCTGTCACAGGAACTGTTTGAACTAAACTTAAATGTATATCTCCAGTTCCAGGAGGTAAATCAATTATTAGGTAATCTAAATTCCCCCAATAAGTATCAATGAACATTTGTTTCAGCGCTTTTGAGGCCATAGGACCTCTCCAAACTATTGCTTGATTGATGTCTGCAAAGAATCCAATTGAAAGTAATTTTACTCCATGACTTTCAATAGGCTTCATGTAGTTCTTTCCATCAACATCAATGGTTGTTGGTTTTTCTTGCTCTACATCAAACATTAAAGGCATTGATGGACCGTATATATCGGCATCAACAAGTCCTACACTGTAGCCTTTCTCTGCAAGCCCAACAGCTAAATTACTGGTGATGGTTGATTTTCCAACCCCACCTTTACCAGATGAAACTGCAATGATGTTTTTAACGTTGGGTAAAACTTTTCGCTGTTCCGCTGGTCGGTCTTGAGGTAGAGGGATTACCTCTACCTTGACTTTAAAGTCTTTAGATATTTTTCTATGAATTGCAAACTCACAAGCTTCCTCCATCTTTTTCCTGTTGTGAAGCGCTGGATTATGCACTTGCACAGTAAATGCAATTGCGTTCTCTTGAATTATTACATCACCTACCAAATTTAAGGTAACAATGTCTTTCTTTAAATCTGGTTCAAGAACTGATGATAATGCCTTTAAAACCTGGTCTTTTGTAGGGGTCATAACCTTATTTAGAATTGTTCTACAAAAGTACACAATTTGAAATTAAACATAATTAATTAATGGGTGTAGAATTACATGATACGGAAATTTAATTCACAAAAATAGGGAGCAACTTGCTCCCTATTTATACTTTACTGAATCTTAATTATTTGGACTTTACCACTTTCATAGTAACAATCTCTCCATTACTAGTGATCGTCAAATAGTACATGCCAGGAGATAAACTCCCTGTATTTATTGATAATGTTTCATTTCGTAATGATCCACTAAGTACAAGTTTTCCACTACCGTCAACAATTCTATAAGTTCCGTTAGAAGAACCAGGTGTTATAGACACATTTAAGTGACCATTGAATGGATTGGGTGAAACCGAAACCGCTTGGTCACTATTAATTCCAGCAACCCAAGTTGTAGTGCTCACCGTCAAAGTGTTAGTTGTACTGCTTGAACATCCTGTAATGGGATCAGGGTAGTTGTAGGTTACCACATGAGATCCATTTCCTGCCGAAGTAGTATTGAATAATCCACCAACTACTCCCGTTCCAGAATATGTCCCTCCGCTTGGAAGACCAAATGCTAATGGCACATTTCCATCCAGTATATCATAGTTTACTTGGAACCCTCCATCAACAGTAACAATCGGATTAGCATTGACGGTTAATACACCAGTTGTAGTATTGGTACATCCATTTGCATCAGTAACTGCAACGGTATAATTTCCGGCAGTAACTGCAGTAGTTGCCGAATTGGTGCCGGAGCCATTGTTACTCCATAAATACGTTGTTGCTGTAGGAGCGGTAGCTATCATTGAAACACCTCCACCTTGACAAATAATTCTGTCATCAACGCTAACAATTGGTAACGCATTTACAGTTAATGTTCCAGTTGCACTATTTAAACATCCATTGATGTCTGTTACTTGCACAGTGTAATCACCAGCAACAGTTCCCGTTGTTGTAGCTGAAGTACCTGACCCATTTCCACTCCACAAATAAGTGATAGCGTTAGCAGCAGTAGCATTAAAAGTTGCAGCTGCATCACCAT
>Ga0209091_10001059_pt1 | contig 24952 bp, 22 predicted proteins | sample ArcticOcean_MG_C_6_FD_187438 | JGI IMG/M metagenome (GOLD analysis project Ga0209091, IMG submission 187438) | Marine microbial communities from western Arctic Ocean - ArcticOcean_MG_CB8_128 (SPAdes) (version 2) | ecosystem: Environmental > Aquatic > Marine > Oceanic | place: Arctic Ocean...
AGACACAGACGGTGACGGTGTTGGCGACAATGCCGACGCCTTCCCAAACGACGCCTCGGAGACCGCAGACTCGGACAACGACGGAGTTGGCGACAATGCCGACGCCTTCCCAAACGACGCCTCGGTATGGTGTCCATTGGGGTGTACGAGGTCTGACGACCCAGATGCTCTTAGAGCAGCGTACCAAAAAGTAGCCGTTTGCTAAGTGGCAAGGCTGTGGGGAAATACGACAGCGGTAGAATCGTCAAATACACAAAAAGCTCGAAACGCTTTTTACGATTTGAAACGGGCGATGAGATCGTGCTCGCGGTCGTCAACAATCATTTCATATTATCTAATCCATTCGAAATATTCAATCGAAATCAAATGCAATTTTTATTGCTACGTCAATTGGACAACCCAGCAATTGTGCGACTATATTTACAAAATGTACATCTACAAAACGAGTTTATCCTGACCAATCGAATAAGGTGAACGGTCTACAGGAGTGTTATCTGGAACGATGATAACGTCTGTGGATTCTAATGCATAATAAGGCTCTTCGATGTCTAATAGAGGTTCGTCGTCTTTTGTCATACAACAACCCATTTTTATATTTACTAAACCTTTAAATACCTTCATAATTAAATACCTTCATAAATGACGAATGACGAATGTCATCATATTTTCAGTAGTGGTTTATTGTCCCAAGTATGGAACGCCAGCGCAACGCGGTACACGATTTGCATCCATTTACGACGACAATTGGTATGTTAGTGTGTACTTCGTGGTGTATATACGAAATCGTGACAGAGGAAGTTGTTCTCACAATATGTTCGCGTTTGTTATTAAGTGTTTATTGTTGAAGGGAAAGTACAGGAAACCACAAAAATGTATACGATTAAAAATTAATGAATTTAAATGATTCTAATTCTTCTATGTAGTTTTTAGTTTCCATGAAACCTCCAATAAATCGATTGTTCAAAAATACCATGGGAAACGTCCTAGGTGTTGTTCCAGATATTTTGTCCACAAATTTTAAGAAACTGTCTCTATTTTCTTTCAAATACTTGTCCGAATTAACGATTTTGGCGTTAGGAACAAGTTTTTTGACGTTTTTACAGTATTTACAATTTGATTTTGTGTAAATGAAATAACCGTCGACTGGGTTTTGAAAATTCATTTGAAAAAGGTTCAAGCCGTTTATACTATTTTTTTAAAAATCCTCTGAAAAATCTCTCTTATGGTAAACTGCTTTATTTTCTTTCTCTCCTATTTGAATTATAAATGTCTCAAATCGGTTAAAAAGAAACGCCAACCATATATGAACAGTGATTTGTGACATTGCAACACAAAAAACAAATATTTCATAAAACAGTTTGAAATTTCGGTATAGATCGATATTGTGACCAATAAAGTATATTTTTGAAAACAAAGTTGGTCTAATACAGTTACATTTGACTTGTTTTTTTTTAAGATGAAAATTGAATATTTGTTCACAAGAAATTTATTCAAATGTCTCAAGTCACTGATTTGTTCTATTTAAAAGAAATTTATTCAAATGTCTCAAGTCACACACAAATTCTTCTCAAAAAGCGGTCAAAAGAACGCCCCAGTTCAAATGGGTGGTGTCACCAACTGGAGAAAGAAATTGTCCAACTTTTGGCCCGTTCAGATATGTCCTACGCCTCTCAACGTCGCAGGAATTCAAATATTTACAGAACAGTATACTTTTTCATCTGTAGAACAAGCTTTCCACTGGGCAAAATTCCACTTCACAACTCAACAATTAACCAATAATCATGTAATGGATATGTATTCACACTATCCAGACATCCTATTGCAGCATGTCGACTCGAAAAACATCGATGACGAACGTTTCCTTCGGGAAATACGTCCATTTATGGTCAAAGTAAAAAGTTGTTCGGGCAAAGGGGCAATGAAGAAAGCAGGATATTCTTTGGATGTACAGAAATGGAACGAAGCAAGGGTTCAAGTGACGCTGCATTTGTTGCGGACGCGCGCCACTGTCGACGAGGAGTTTCAGCACATATTGTGCGCTTCTGGAACGTCGTATTTGTTGCACACAGACAGAGCGGGATTGCGTTCATTTTGGGGAGGTTCTGACAAAGGAGGAGAGAATATGCTCGGACAATTGTTGATGCAAATTAGAAATGAATTACTTAACCCAATTACGTTTTAATACTTTTAGTATATAATTAGGGTATAGGAGGGACTTCTTTGGTATCTGTCAATACAACTGCGACTGGGACAATGACGGTCGCTTGACGAAGAGCCTTTCGCCTTTCCACTGTTAAACAGATAATACAGCAGATACACAGCAGCAATAACACGGGAACCGACAGACAAATGATAATGGTCCCCGTGCCCGTAGGTTGGCGTGTTTCTGTAATGTTCATCTAAACTTTAGGAATACAATGTCTAAACTTTTAGAATATATAAAATGACACTATTTAGTGTAGTCATTTCATATCAATATGAACGACGATAAATTTATAAAATTTGTTGAAGATTCTAAAAAAACCCATGGTTGGAAACGTGTCCAGTGGAAAACTGTGGCAAAAGAATATCTGATGCTTCTCAAACACCCCGCCGGCGAAAATACAAAGGAGTTTCGAAAACGTTTGCAAAAACGGTATCACACACACAAGTCCAAGGTGGTCGTCACAGGCACGAAATCAACCGAGGAGCAAATTGACGAGCGACAAGCCGCCGCTGTCGCCGCCGGCACGTTAATTGATTTGACGAAAGAAAAGGTAGTGCAGGCAGTGGATAGATATGGTAGACCCCTAAAGGTGGGCGACGCGGTACGTTATGTTGGAGAGGCCGCCGATGATTACGAGGAAAACGGCGAAGATATGGACGGCACTATTACTGAAATCAAAGAGGATGGCACTGTTATGGGCACTTGGGACGAAACAGGCGCCGAGAAACACGAATTTGAACCCGATGACATTGAAAAAATACTCTCCAAAGAAGAAAGGGCGGACGAAATAAGGGCGGCCTTCTCGACTATGAAATCATATTCGGACGTTGCACCAGTATTTCGTCGAAACAATTTAATGATTGAGCAAGATTTAAGCATCAGAGATGCCGTGACCAAGGAACTGGTGTTTAAGCTTTTTCATTATTCGGGCCCGGTGACTTTTCCAGTTTGGGATTCTGAGCCGCTTGAAGGCGACGATGGAAAGTCGTGGGGAGAGCTTCAACACCCCATCTCGGAAGGCACGGTGAAACTGGGCGATAAGACATTTGGTTACGATTTTGGCGACGAATACGCAGATTCTGTTCCAGAATGGGGCGATATACTTACACATTTTTCATCTAAAGAAGACGTTGAAGACCATAACATGGATTGGATGACCCGCTGGGACTTCCCCGATATAGACCATATAAATATTTCTTTCGGTAAATATGACGTTAAGGTGGAAGGGGGGACATATGCAGAGGGAGAGATTCGTTTAAATGAGTCCCGCTCAGGGAATGTGGAGTTAAACATTGAAGTGACAGAGAAACCTGTTTTGAGCATTTTCAAACAGGGGTACTATGAGTGGGTGTTTGATAAGTTGTTCGACGCGAAAACCGTTAAACAATACGAGGAGGCTATTGCGGCAGGGGCAAACGTCATAGATGCGAATGGAACCGTAGATACAAATATATTCGTAATAGCATGTCAAAAACAAAGAACCGAATTAATAGACCATATATTAAATGCGCATCCTGAGCTGCTCAATTCGGTGGACAAAGAGCATGACACTGGTCTGGCGTGGGCGGTGTATAAGGGAAATCATGCTATCGTAAAGAAACTATTGAAATATCCAGAATTGGACGTGAATCATAAGAACCGGCACGGCAATACGGCATTCATGGAAGCGTTTTCAGAGAATGCATCTGGTCTCAGTAGGGTAGCGGCACGTCTACTGTTGACGGACAAACGCACACAGGGTATTGTTACACGCAAAAGGTTTATCCTCTTTAAACGTCGTTTTGTTGGTGAATCGGGCGTCAACACTCAAGGCCCGATTTCTTTCAAAACGCCCATCAAGGTGCCCGTCCGATGTCTGGCCTGTCGAAGACTATTCGAGGCGACCATGTTGCGCACGCACCTCCAGAGAAACAATAGTTGTCCACTGTGTCGAAAACCCATGGACACGTTGGAATTTTTGACGGGTTTCCAGATTCAACGCTGGAATAAAATGTTGGCCGCCGAACAGGATGGTGAGTCCAAACTCGCAGCGGCACGAAAAGAGATGGCCGCTGCCCAAAAAACAATCGACGAGAACGCGCTTAAAAATAGATTTAGACAATTTGTTGTAAAAGAATTGTAATAAAAAACAACCAGGGAAGAATTCAGAGTAGTCACAAAAAGAGAAGAATTAAAAAGGTATGGTGTAAACAGTAATTCTACAGATGGAGACATCAAAAATGCTCTAAAAAAACATAGTTTTATACAAGTTTTATTCTAAAAAAACTCTCTTTTCCTTGTAAAAGACGAATGTCTTCCGAATCACCCAGGAAATCTTTCAACGTTTGTTTAGACGAACGACCTATTCCTTGGTAGAACAACGTAGCACCAGGGCTGAGATCGTTGATAATTTCTGCCGACGTGTCTGTCAACAAACGTCCCACCCTATTGTAGAATTTTTGGTCCTTATAAACGTTCAAAAACACGGTATCGCGTTTTATTTCGGCTATGGAGCGGTATTTTGCACCGCTTCTTGAAAAAAAATGCTTATCGACGTGTTTTGAATTTTTTCGTGCCACTTCTTCAACAAAAAGATGACGCAAAACACCTTTGGAAATTTCAATTTGAGTTGGAGAGCGTTTTTTATTTTTTTGGCGAATATTCCCTACCACAGCACAAAGAACGTCAAAACGATCGCATTTTGCGGTTTTAATGCGTTTGGTGGTATTTTCGTTTCTGTAAAATGCGTCGTTTGAAAAATAAGTGGGGTATGAGGGGAACATTGTTTTTTTTTTTGTGTGTAAGAATTTTCTTTTTGTTTGAATAGAAAAATTCTCTTGTTTGGAAATCGCAGAAAAATCGCAGAATTCATATTGTATATATAGGGATTGTGTGTTGGTCAATTACTGCGTAAGTAACAAGGATTAGTTCTGTATAATTATGTGCATGGTATATAGTCAGGTATTCGTTCAGGTATATAGTCAGGTGCTTTACATGTACAACATTTCAAAGCTATATTTGCCCATTGACCCCACTCACCTTTGTAGGGATTTGTTAAAAACTTGTCGTTAAAAAAAGCATGTAAGACAAATGATTTGTTATGAATCATTTGAAATTGCGCTGCTGCTAACAAGACAGAGAATACCAATTTCCCAAACGCATAGATGTCCATGCGTTTGGATTTTATTGTATCGGAACAGTTCCATTTGTTCACAGTCAATTTATCTACCATATAATTGACCGTGCCACAATATTGAAAATGGTCTAAACGTGATGAGAAGTCCCAGTCAATTAACTTGGGGATTCCTTTATGAAATATGACGTTTTCTGGTTTGATGTCTCGATGGGCGATTCCATTTTTATGGAGGAACTGTACGGCTTCACGAATATGGACAAGGTGTTCCTGCATACATTTCCACTTAAAAGGTTTGCGCATGTAATCAAACAAATCAGGACCAGCGTAATCCATGCACATAAGTGTGGTCAATGGGCCTGTACGTCTAATATCGATAGGCTGTAATATGAAATCGGATTTTGGTAAATTCATAATTCTAAAATGTCTTAGTTCAATATCAATTGAATTATCTGTGGTGATTCCAGTTCTTTTTTTCCATAACCTACGTTTTTTATCCATAAAAAACTTACTACCTTCAGAACCGCTAATGCAAGACAATTGTTTCATTGAATCTTTTTTCGTCATTAATGTATGAGTACATCCCATCCTGTCAGATTGAAATATGGTTTATACTCTCGTTCAACTGTTACAAATTTATTTGATGTATATATAATAAATGTTTTTTCAGCATAATGCGCATCATTGCGATATTTTATTTTACTCAACATACGTACAATTATGTCCAAGATCTGAGTTTTGTTTCATTTTTCAATCGGAATTCCGTTTCCGAATTGATGCACGAATTTGTCAAAGGAGCCGTTAAAACAATGCATGACCACCGTAAAATATTTGAATATTCGCCTTGGCAACTCGTCTGCCACCGTGTAGACGAGAATAATGTGATGATGGTTACAGATAATGATTATCCAACGAGTGTTTCGTTCGAATTACTCCAAAAAGTACACGAATCTCCCGAAATCATGAAAAACGTCTTGTCAGACTGTCAAGACCCACGGATTGTAAGTAATATGTATAGAGTCAGGGCGCAAATAGATGAAACGCTAGTTATTCTGCATGAAAATATCGAAAAAATTATCAAACGTGGCAGCGATATCGACGAACTTGTCCAATGTTGCATTATACAATAACAAATACACATTATATGCGCAAACCCAGTGTGTACCTGATGCAGAGGTGATACCTACAGAAATACAAAATATGTACAGCACCAATGATGCATTTGCTGTCCTACAGAATGATGGTAGTGTGACAACTTAGAGAAAACAATTTCAAATATACCTACAGAATGATGGATCGATTCGATTGACGTAGATCTGTCCTCCGGCGTGAAAACTATATCCACACTTCGCGCGCCGTATTGAACGTTTTAATGACCTTTCCTTCCATTTCACATGCTTTGTACAGTGCTTTGTAGTTGTCACCAATGGCGTCTTGCAGTGACGGGCATTGTGTTGGGCAGATGACGGACCACGGTCTTGCACGGCATCATGTGAAATAGAAGAGACACAATCCGACGCCGCACCATATGCACTTCATTTTGTAAAAGGTATTGTTGATATATATATACATGTACATATTAACGCTAAAATATAAATCCATCTTCTAATTCCATAACCTGAGCAGTCGAAAACACAGCCAAAAACAATTGACTAAAACGAGCTCTTGTGTATAAAATTCTTAAAATTTCATAGGTAACAGCCTGTTCATTTCCTGCACCAGTGGCCATTCATTTGTGTAAGATTGCCGAACCATAAATCCTTTTTTTGTATTGCTCTTTCTTTTCGTGGCCACAGCAGTGGTTACAACTGCAGCATTCATAATACCAACCAAATGAGACGGCAGTCGCACAGCTATTGACGGTAGCGCCACAACTTCCAATACAGCAGTCACAGAGTTCCGACATTTGTTGTTCATTTAATGAAGCTACATATAATACAATCCTTCAACTTCAGTCGGTAGTAATTTTCCCCCCCTGTGACAAAGGTCGAAGAGAGTCTAAAAAGCTATTACATTTAACACGGTATAAAAGCTTGCTCAAAATAAAGAATGTCGGTGTACCATCAAAATAGCCCAGCCAACCTTGAACGATATTTACAACAAACGTTGAAACTCATTGCACTTTACACAAAACAACTGCAACATATTAAAAAGATGCCCAATGAAACACAGGAGCAAAAAAATAAAAGGAATATGTATGTTGAACGATTACACGCACGTCTTCTCAAACTCCAGGTTCATTACATCAATGACGAGATTCAAAAGCTATTGACTTCGGTGCAAGAATTGCGCGAACATTTGGTCAGAAGTGAACATTTTGCCAGAAATCTGGACACGATTTCTCTAAAACTTTAAGCGACGTCGGCTCAATTTTATCGTGATTTTACTGCATCTTCTATGGACTCTTTTATGGCAGTCATAGTAACTGATACTTTCTGAACAATTTGTTGGAAGAATGACCCTGACGGTGGTGTAGGTCTAACATGTGTCTCAATTTTCATTGGCTTATTTCTCTTTAACATTTTTACCCCAAATATATTAACCTTTATAGCTACAAACAACAAAAGTCGACACATTTGGAACAAAATATTTCTTGACAAAATCGACATCTTTCCAAGTGTCTTTCACACACATATTCTTCACAGAGAGAACAATATGACAATGAAATAATACAGCTAAAATTCGTAAACTTGAGTGATTTTTTTATACTATTTAAGACCTGTTGTATTTTGTATTATTATGCTCATTGTATTACTACTGTTTTTACCACTTGTTTTCGTAAGAAATGTTTCTGCAGGTATATGTGGTTGTAACAATATCACCGTTAATGATACAGCAGTCAAACTCCAGATAACATTAGAAGAATGCGTCAATCCACAAGCACCATGTAAAGACTGGAGTTGTGATAATTGGTGCAAATGTTATAAATCTACAGGATTTTTGCCCGATAGTTGTCAAAGTCCTGCAACAACAGATTGTAAGTGCCGCAGTGAACATATGTCGTTGTCCAAAATCACCAAAATTGAACAACAGATACATCAAACCAAGAATAACATAAATGTATGGAATCAAACCAATACAAATAATACCGCTGTGGACAGAAGCAGAGAAGTCCTAGATAAACTTCAAGTGAAATTAATGCGCGAACAGGAAATCGACCGCCAATACAAAGTTTGTTGTGAAGCAAATATAGCTTCGTGTTTGGCGTGTCGCGATGGAAAATCTATTGCCGATTATTGTAGCGGTAATACTGCAATACAAGGTTGCGAACCTACAGCATGTACTATGGATATGTATACGTGTCCTGATGGAACACTTTTAAGCAAAAATTCTGATTGTAAGTTTCCTAAATGTCCTGATCAAACCCCCCCCCAGTGCGCCAACTGCACAAAATGGTTTGACGGATGCAATCAATGCAATTGTGACGCCGATGGAAATAAAAAATGTACTCTGAAAGTCTGTCAGAAACCACGCGCGCCAATGTGTCTTGACGACGACGAGTGCGATAAAGCCAAATCATGGTCTTCGGACAAAAGCCAGGAATGTTGTGATACGGACAATTGTCTTAATGGTAGCGAACAGCACAATTGTCTTACCAAAGAAGTATGGACCAACAAAAAGCGCAAATGGTGTTGTAAATCCAAAAGCATTGGCTGTGAATATTTAGATTGTCCACGTAATTGTTCGTCCTGGTACGATGGATGTAATACTTGTACATGCAACGAAGGAATCATTGGTGCGTGTACCAAAAAAAAATGTTTTCGTCAAGAAAAGCCCAGATGCTTAGCTCCACTGTCGAATAAATGTGTTAACTTTACTTGTAGATCGAATTATACAAAAGTCGGACAAGATGAAAAAGGTTGCGGCGGCAAATGTGTCAAGTACGATTGTCGTAACAAAGATGGGTGGGAACCTGGAAAACGCACCTGGTGTTGTATCAACGAACGGCGCGGATGTTGTCCTGTTGTTCGATGCGCGTCCCCAAAACCAGGTTGCAATCGCACATGGGAACAAGATATTAATAAGTTTGGATGTCTTCTCTATCCATGTGGCAACGATGTTTGTCCGAAGAAGACGAGGACCAAAAAAAACCCTCAAATTAGCATTCTAGATTCGCGCGGCATTGTCAGATTGAGTACCACCGTAAACACGACAGGTGACGACGACCCTGGGAAAGTAACCATTCAAATTATGGACACTAGAGGCCGAACACGTGTATCTTTAGGTGCGCAGAACATTTCTATGGACACTGATGATGACATTATTCGTAGACGCAACATCATTCGCTCTATCATGACTGTTTCAGATGATGTGACGATAGAAATTGACAAGGCGGGATTTCCCTCGAAACACACTCGGTATTTCAAAGACCGCAAAGTGACAGACGTAGTCTTTATCAATGTCCGGTCGAAATCCTCCAATAACCCAATAAACTGTAACGAATCCGATATCAATTTGATACACGACGACAACAACACGTTGGCATTCGAAATTGTGTTAAACAAAACTGGCGACCAATCGTTCAAATGCTACGAAGGGACACCTCTATCCTTATTAACCCTGAAAGAAAAAAACGCGTCAGGCAAAAACAAATACGAAGTCCACTGTTGGTACAACAATCAATGGAGCAAGAAAAATGACACATTTGAAGAAACTGACTATTATAATTGTTCACGATTGCCTCTATATCGCCACTTTATAGGTTCGGACGTGGGTACGGTGGCTGTGGGTACGAATACAACACCAACTTCAGTACCAGCGCCTACACCAACAACCACGACTACGCCAGCGCCAACACCAACTTCAGTACCAGCGCCTACACCAACAACCACGACTACGCCAGCGCCAACACCAACTTCAGTACCAATATCAGTTGTATTTGGATCAGGTGTCTCAAAAATAGAAGCATGTGCGAAAGATACCGTCCTCGTTATATGGAATGGCTTTCATGATTTAGTGGAGACAGAATCTGCGGATTGTAGCTCCAACGTCACAAAAGAAATTTGGGGGGATGCAACAAATATCAACCAAACGTTCACTATATTAGACGGTATGATTCAAGGCCAAACGCGTTATTTCAAGTGTTCTCATCATTGTGGTCCAGACAAGGCGCGCATTGAAGTTACGTGTCCGTATGAGATTGATCCAAACCATCGTGCACCGATAAATATGTCGGGTTCTGATTTGGAAATAAACGGTGTTATAGTTGCAAGTATTCTAGTTGTTGTCATCGTCGCAATACTATTGGTTATATTATATAGACCACGAGCCGGTGAACCTCCCAGCGAGGAGAACGACGAGGGTAGTGTTACTAATAAAGAGGTGGATGAGTTAAATGAACTTCTACTCGAAAAGCCATTAAAATGGGTTCCGTAAAAATTAAAAAAAGTTTAATGTATCATAATTTGTTTTAGTTTCTGTAAAGAGCGCCTGCTTTGTATCCCTTGGATGCCATGTGAACCACCAGTAGAGTGCATCAAACCCAACGTGGTGAAGCATGCATATCACAGTGGCTAATACCATTAATGGTTGGTCTTTTTTTACGTTTACCAGAAATCCAATGGAACCAGCGGCGGTTAGCCAGAGGGCAATGGCGACTGTTAACATTTTCTCACCTCTGTGTAAAGCGATTAAGGCGAGAGGGGCCCAAAGAATCGCTCCTGTCATAAATAAAACATATGAAAAGACCAGTTCCGATTGTTGTTGGTCTTCAAGTACAAAGACCCACATGCCTGACATGTACAAAAACGATATGACGGTTAGAATCATGGACAACACCCATGGATTTTTATACCACGTCGTTTGGGGGAGTCCGCCCCATAATGCCGTCACATTTGGTGAACGCCATGCTTCCAAATATGTAAGAAGGACAATTGGACCCATGACAATAATGATATAGAATAAAGTATCGTGCATCCGATGTTACGAAACGATGGTACTTATATACAATGGATATGTCATGACATATTTGAATCTACAAGATTGTGCGAAAATGTATAGATATAGCATAAAAAAGAGAAAACTTTATTGACATTTTCTACTCGTGCAAAGAAGATGACGAGCCAGAACTCTCAGCATCCCACTCGAAAGTGCTACAAATTCGAGCAAACTAATAGTATGCAGCGCAAATTAATAACGGTGACCACATGTGAAAATTGGCCAATTTTGCAGCTTTTTTGTCAATAATTATTTGTTGAATGCACTTCTGACAGTTTCTTTTACTGTTTTTGCTTTCCGTAGAATCCATGATACAATAGAATTACCTGATGCGATTTCTACAGAAGTTCGTATAGGCATAGTTCGTGTTTTTTTTGGCGGGTCAATTAACATGGTGTGTGACTATATTATACTTTTATAGTCTTAACAGCAAAACCCCACACATGCATTACAATATATTTCTAAACATTCAGAACATTTGACCAAATGTTGAAGACAGATATCTCTCTCACAAAGAGGACAGTGTTCCATATGTTTTGGATGTCTTAAAGCGTGACACCTTGGACAGTCTAAAACGTTGTAAAAAGACTGAACATATGGTTTCCATGGTCCACAGACATTTTCCGAAGTTTGTTTGGAAAATCTATTCACTTGACGAATCTGTGTGATGTCTTTTGGCAAAAGGTACTGTGTCAGAATTGTGAGTACCGATGTTTTTGGTCCAAATGAACTATTCATTTATGTATTTTTCTAAACATATGACTAACCCTACACATATGTTTATCTTGTATTAAAATCCGCATTTATAAAATTAGATCGTGTATAAGCTTTTTATATTAGATGTATAATGAATCAGTTGGAAGAACAACTTGGGGTTCATTGGCGTGCAACAAATTCGGGATGGTCGTACCAAAAAAACCATACGTGTTGTATGGAAAGTTGTAATATACAACACGTGATCGGTGGTGTGTGGAGACGTAAAAATGACACCCATGTGTGTATTCGGTCCCTCTGCAAAAATCACCCTAAGTGGGCCAATAATGGAACTCTGAAACAACAATTACGTAATTTATATATGTGTTGTGGTACGGGTCAGTCGCATTGGTGCAATGAACAATGTACTTGTACGTCTATTGATGAAGATGGTGGGCATATTTGTCGAATTTCAGGGATTCGATATGATTCTATTAAATCTGATACATGGTTTCAGGGACATCGTGTGACGGCAACGCATCAAGAAAACAAAGATCCATTGAAATTAGTCCGTAATACAGATTTCGAAATGAATTCAAAATCGTCGGATACTATTCGTGAGCAACAACATCAATACATATCGAAAGCCCAAGTATCTGCAATTTTATTTTCAAACGAAAGATTGTTTATGGAACAACGTAAATACGTAGAGATGAAAAATGAAGCAGAAAAGGTGGTACAAAAATACATCAAAACGTGTGAAAAGAAAAACCATACGGTTATTTTTACAAATGTTGTACAATTATACATCAATCAAATGAACCGAAGACATATATTTAGGAATCTGTTACCCACGGACAGAACTGTGGGTGATGTCATCAATCATTATGCACGTTTGACTTGTAAATATTGGACTTTGATAACACAAAGGTTTCCGCTCGGTATTCAAACACCTGCACTGTTTCCAATTAAAATGTTTGTTGTGAGTATTTTATACATCATGAAAGGTGGTCTCTATTTAGGAGGGTTACAAGTCATTCAAAAAGACAAGTATCTAAGTTCAATTTTACCAGAAGCAAATACATTAGATTCTTACGGGGTGAACAAACCGTCTTTCACAGCATGTAAAAATAACATATTAAAGGCTTATCGCGACGCGAGTGAGCAGTACCATATTCCACCACGAAGAATGTTACTCTAGTAGATTAAAATCGTGTAGTGCACCTCTTAAACTTTTTGTTTTTGTTAAATCCTGTGGCAATTGACCGTTTTGTAAAACGCCCGACCTCAACAGTACAGTAAACCACTTGCGCATTGAATCTTCGTCGTCCAAATTAACGTTTTCATATTTTTGGTGAATTTGTGCCAAAATTTCTTGTTCAGAACCAAATGAAACAGTTCTTTTGCGTTTTCTGGACGGTTCTTGTGGTTGACGTTGAACGATGCTTAGTTGGTAATTAGTAACTTTTTCACGACAAAATGGGCACGTCATCTTTGTTTCCATGAGTGAATCCGTCCAACATTTTAAACACGCTGATGATGTGCCACAATGCCCGAGAACAATCGCGTCTTCTGTCAAACAAATATCGCAACATTCGTGACCTTTTCTAATCTCCCAACATTGTTTTTCTTGGATGAATTTGACCATTTCAGGAAAATCCATAGGAACTCCTTGTGGTACACGTAGTCCAGTCACTAATGTTTTGCGAATAGACTTAGGAAGACGCTTTGGTCGCAGAGTTTCAGTGGTCGACTGACGAATCTCACATTCTTTATATTTGTCGAGTAGTGTTGGTAACAATGTTTGAATACGCGTTTGAACTCGTGCTCCTATGTTATTTACATCATGGATAAGTTGTGTTATAGCTGCCCTGTGTTCTGGAGGTATATGTTCTTCCAAAGCAGTCTCAGGTTCAGACATAAGATGCATCAAAAACATACGTGGGTCAAAGACGTATTTTTTTACTTCCTTCATGAGTGCATTCATACTTGAACGACTGTAATTGTCTTCGATCGATGATAATATCAATTCATATCTTTGGGGTCGAATCAACACTGGTGGTGAACCAGATTCGCCACCGCCGCTACTAAAAAACAATACATAATCATGTCCTCTAATTGTGATATTGACCATTTGACGTCCAGATCTTCGTGCATTTTCTATCTTGTAATTTGTGGAAGGATCAAACCGTTTCCAATCATTTGTTTCCTGCGTGTAAAAGTTTTCTGCTACTGCAATGGACAACGGAATTTTCCCGTTGGCGTTCAAAAAGTCCGTAAATTGATAAGGTCCGTGTTCGGTAGCATCAGACGTAGGGTCAAACGAGTCAAACATTGGTATCAATTCAGTATTATTGACTTCTTTAGCAGTTGTGTACACCGCTCGACGCATTCGTTCCCACCGCATTGGGCCTTTAAACTCCCAGTGGAAACGTGTTCGTGTCAGTTCCTCGAGTTGTGGTTTTGTTAAATCGGTCTGTTCCCAATTAATTTCCTGCAAAACACCATCTATTTTTTGATAGATTTGACCTTTTTCAGCAACCCATTGTTCTGTGCCTACTTCGACGACTTTCCTTTTCACAAAAGGCTTTCCGTTACGAAATAATGAAGTAGTGATATCATAAGGTACAAATTTGTCATTGATTGTGTACACAGGATGGTCAGATTTAAGTGGTCCGAGTCTGATCTTTGTGCTGTATATTTCATTATCATCGTGGATGGAAAAATACAACTTTCCGGGGTGACCAACGATAGTACCAACCTCGTTGGTCAGTCGAATCGGTTTAAGACTGGGTTCTGCGTCTAATTTACGTAGTATTTTTTGATTTTCTTCGTTGCAATTAATCCATCCACCACAAAAGAACCATTGGTATGCACGCATTTTAATTAAGGAAAAAGAATAGAATTTAAATACTTGATTTTGAATAGAACTATCTCCATTTTGTTATAATTGAATTATCTGTTCGTACTGCTTTCAATTCCATTCCTTGTGGATTTTTCGGAAGTTGAACTTTACCGTTGTTGGAACCATAACCTTCAGCTGGTTCAATTCCCAAGAATTCGACATTCGATGCCAGAGTTCTTTGAGTTTCACCGTTAGTATCTTTGTAAATTATTTCATCTTTTTCGCGAAACCATGTTGTAACATGTACTCTCTCTTGCCCGTCGTTCGTCAAATAGGTTACTTCAGCGTCAAGTTCTGGTGGAACATGTATTTGACGAACTGCGCAACGACGCAAAGTACCTTGATTTTGGTCGAATCCTTTTCGCATTACAAACGGAAATTCTTTGTTCATAAACGGTAACAGTGCCGACAAGGATGCCAATTCTGTCGTATCTCGATGGTCCCACGCTTTATTTGAGGTATTGTGGTCACATGGTTGACAACCACGTACAGTTGGAGGTGCATCGATGCACCCTTTTCCTATATACATCCGCTGAATATCGATATTTTCAGTCCATCTAACGGGGTACATTTGTTTACCGCAGCATGACCACACTCCGTCCTCTTGTACAAATCCAGGATGCTGTTGACATTCTAAGGAACCCATGGATTCTAACAAATTGTATGGTTTTTTGCACGTGTAACAAATCCATGGTCTTGTTGCTTTTCTAAAAGCACTTTCGACTTCTTCTTTTTCTGAGTACAACGTTACAGGTGGTATACGTACTCCTGGTCTCGCCATTTTACACTACAAAAACATATATTTATATACTATGAAATGGACACATTTGTTCGTAGAAATGGTATGACTTTATTGTCCAATAATACAATTGCTTCTGAAATATCAATACCCATCTTAGTCACCAAAGATTGTATTATTTATGACAAAAAACTAGAAACTGGGGATATATTTATAGAACCCGGTGTCATCATCCAACAAAAAGACGGGAAAATAAATGGATTTAGACCAAATGCATTTAAAATATTTTCTTTCGAATGCGATTCGATACTGACACATTTTACAATGGATTCAAACAAACTTTTTGGATTAGACCAAGATGGTACTGCACATATATTTTACACGAATGGCACAACTCCAGAAATGCACAATTTGAAACACAAAGTGTTAAATTGGTGTATTATACCAAAAACTCGAATCATCATATCATGGAATTTGATAACAATGCGTGCGTACAATCCAGACGACAATACCAATACATTATTAAAAGAACATCGTGCGAGAATAACATACGGTTATGCTGTTGCAAATATTTTCGCAACAGGAGATTCCACAGGAACTCTGTGTATATGGTACGTCGCTGGATTTAAATGTCATCATAAAATAAAAACTTGCTCAGATGCGATTGTACAGATTATTATTTACGCTTCACAAGTATATGTACGCACAAATTCTATGATATTCTGTTTCAATAGTCAAACGGGAAAAAAACAATTCGAAATAACAATCGTTTCCAACTCAATTCATCATACCAGTGTTGGATTATTTATTTCTTCACCCGGGTGTCTTCGAGTATTCAGAGACACACAACAAATACTAAAATTCAAACATAATGTGACACGATTTGTCACATCCACACAAACAAGACTTTGGTCTGTTCACGACAGAATGATTCAAGAATTTGATATTAACAGACGCATACTTGAATGGCCTATTGATTGTATAAGCTGGATAAAAAATCCCACGTTTTCCTTTCACAAAACATGGCCCACAAATCGTTACATGGACGTATTTGCAATGTCGGTGGACGAGTGGATACCCAAAATTGTAGATGACTGGGACCCACCAAGACAATGGTTTCGACACACCGCATTAAGAGATGCCATATGGAATTGGTCCATAGTTCATAACATTCAGTTGGCTAATAAATGGATGTTTCTTTCCAAAGAAAAACTAACATTGTGGTACATGATGTGCGTAGAACAATTAAAAGTCAACGTCGCTTCTTACGAATATACTAGTAATACAGTAGAATTACTCGCACACACTGTCTGCAATATTGATATAAAAGAGAAGGAAATACTCGAATGGTGTTGGTTTCACCATGATAAATTGAAAATGAAACCCATTATAATGCAATTGTCCGAACAAGATAACAATGAAACTCTGATCAATATCATAAACAAAAATAAACCATCGCCAGACGCAATATTATGTTTAACCACATTGTCAGTTCGTCTATGGCTTATACGAGGATATGTGTCAGTTTTTATACGAATGCTTCGCGCATATCACAATGCATACCCATATGGTCCGACACATGAAACGCGCAAAGCATTTGAATTGATCGTATCACATTTATTTACAATACTAGATTCTTCTACATGTAATGTCCCATTACAAGAAAGTGGATATTGGAAACCAAAAGAAAGATTTATGCCCACTGACAAAGGTAAATTTATCAAAACAGACTCTGACGAAGGATTTATTACAAACGTCATTCCAAAAGAGGATGGGACGCGCGAAGTCACATGGAAACCGTTAGCAAGAAACGTCATTCTAAAAGAAAGAAATGTGAATGTTTGGGAATATATACACGCAGAAGGTCCATACACAGCAATGGATTGTGCTTTAACCATTGTAAATGGTTGGAAAAAGAATGAATCCATCGTACAATTCAATTGGTTTTCTTCTGAAATGGGTGCATTTTTAGCAGAAAACCAATTGATTACTGTTTTTGATAAGCCCATGCGTGTTCTTTCAGCATCATGGGATAAACGTGGGGCTTGCATACAAACAACAACCCAAATGGAGATATACGAAGAAGAACACGTTTTTATTGAAATTGTAAGTCCAGCATGGTCTTACACCAAAGAAAACAAGTACAACATTGCACCATTAAAACTTAAAATATGCAATAACATTTCAAACATGACAAAACCATTGTCGTCAAAAAAGATAAATGATATATTAAACTGTTGTACATATAAAACAGTTATAACTGAACATGTTTGGTCAATGGAAAATATAATAACAGCGATGACAAGTGAATTCGAGTATTTTATAGTTGGATTCCAAAATGGCACCATATTTGAATACGAAAATCTGTCGTCTTTTTCAAAACCCATTCGATTTTTTCACGGACACGTTTCAAAAATAATGTCCTTAGACATTTTAGACGAATATCTCGTTTCAATGTCGGAAGAAAAAATCTGCGTATGGTGTCTCAAAACAGGCATTTTATATTTTTCATTCAAAAGCGACGTCGATTTTGTGTCGGTGGTTCCGATTAATTCCTCACAAATATGGGTTATCGAACGTGAAGATTCGATAACAGCCACTTTATGGGATTTGAACTTCAAAACAAACACGAAAAAAATAACATTACCCTCTGACGGGCGTTCATTTTATGCCTTTAGAATATTAAACATGCCCACACTTATTACGGATTCTGACATTATAGTATGGACAAATGAAGACCTTAAATGTAAATACAACACAAATGTATCGGGAAACACAACATGTGTTGTCCCAACATCCCACGGTGTGTGTGGTGGGACTTCGAAAGGCGAAATATTTTCATTCGATTTGAAAAAGAAAGAAATGCAAATATCGACCATTGCATCGTCTATCACTGCAATAGCTGACATACCGAATACAGATTTCATTATTTGTGGTTCACATACAGGTCAACTAACGTTATTCAATACGGAACAAAACAATTTGGATTCATGTGTACATATTTCTAATGAACCAATTTTACACATTCATGTCGAAAACATGTTTGTGATTGTCACCTATCACTCCAGTGTCCGTCTTTTGTCTGTAGTTCCAGAACGTTCTTCACTTTCGTGTTGTGCGATCTACAGCATGATGCAATGGTCACCACAATGGAAAATGCGTCTCATGCAACATGTCAAACAATACATACAACCAGCCACCTTTTCCTGTATAAACAGGAAAAAATCAATGATGGTAGCGTTGGATTTAATTGATATATGCACAGAAGAGTATGCAGACAGAACTTTGTGGTGCGCAGAAGAAGTTTGTGACCTATTATTAGACATACCGTTAGACGCGTCGCGTAACATTATAAAAAGACTGGTTTCGTTTCAAGGACCGAGAATTGATTGTGTCATTTGTGGCGACGACGATAAAAAAGATACGGTTTCGTATTTACCAGCGTGTCATCATCGTTTTCACACAGGGTGTATTGCTGAACATATACGAAAAACACCAGAACACCACAACGATATGCAATATGAATATGCCCTCTCCGTTGAACTTAAATGTCCAATATGTAGAAATAAATTTAAGTCCGAAGATGTCAAATTAGATAATATATTAAATTGCACATAATGACACCGCACTCAGTCTCACAGACGTCCAAAGAACCAATGGATGTGTCAGGGCGTTCATTGGTGGGTTAGAAGATATGGGAAATGAATTATTTATTTAAAGACCATTCTAATCGTTTTAGTGCTCTTTGTTGTTTTGTTGGGCGGTTTAAGTCGGTCAAGCACGAGTTAAATTTTGTGATTGGCAATGTGTAACCTTCCGTGTAATAGAATCTGTTTTTGATTCGGCGTTTTATATACCATCCTGTGGCAACCAATTCTTTGACTCGTTTCTCTGTCTTTTTGACGTCCAGTACAAACATGCGGCATGGTTTTTCAAACATGTACACGAAAAACTCAACACCTTCTTTTTTTGCACGGAATACTCCACCGGGGGTTTGTTTGCGGTCGTTGGAAATCGTTTCCATGAAGAAGTTGAGTTGATGTCCGTCGACATCTCTGTGGGCTCTGGCGCTGACGTCAAATTTGAGTTCTAATTTTCGACCGTGTGCATCTTTGAAATCGGGTTCTTTGCAATTTTCGGCCAAATTATTGGACCGCCATTGTGGACATTTTTGCAGAAATAGTTTTTCCCCCCGTTTTCCAATGGCATTTTGCTCATGAAACCCAAACATATTCTTCTTTTATAAAACACATTTCGTTTAATGCATTCATTTAATGACCGACATATGAGTAACGTTTTCAAACAACAAGGTGATAGTAAATAATATTAAAGATATTTGATGTTATTTAAGTTAAGATTTAAATTTTATAATTTAAGTATGTATTTAATTTTGTAACACTGTTCACTCGTCTAGCAACATTTGTTGCAGGGGCATTTGTGAATGTCGCACCCATTGGCGCAACATTCACAAACACATCCGCCTCGGAGACGAAGAACCAGATGAAGCGTCGCTTCTTTTTGGCAGCTGTTTCCCATCGTTTACTATCCGATGGGGCTGGAATATACCTTAATGGATCATCGTTCTTTGGACAGAACTCACCACCATACACTTTAATTCTCTGAACGACTTGCCGTAGGAAATTCCATTATCCCTTAGGCAGCCGATGCGGATTGAGCTATACTTTCGTCGTTGTTACTATGCCCGGAGTCATTACCTCGGGTACTGTTCACCGTTTCCGATAGACAGGTAGTAGACGAAAGCTATTTATAGAGCTGTTCCCGCAATTGATGTATGTCGCCTTGTTTAACAAGACTTGCAAGTGGTTCACACTCACAAACACCCGTGGTTGTGTATCGCATTATACACAACAGTCAATGTTGTAATCACTTACGGTGACTTCCTGTACATTTCTGTACAGGCCCGAACGTACCTTAATCGAATCAAACAGGATGGATTAGATCCCTACTCGACCATGACTTTGCGTTCTGTGACGCGGAATCATATGCTAATCAGTAGCGCACTTAGATTCTCACAAGCGGATTGTCCATTTCGTTTTTTTTTAAAATTCATCTTTTACAGTGATTACCATTGGGAACAGGTATTACCTGTGTTCTCTTTCCCGACTTTCGTCGAAAAGATGGTCGTAAAAGCTTTAGGAGTTTCCCGAACTACCAGTACATGTGTGGCATGAGCTTTGCTTCTCACACCGACGCTAAATTAACGTCCTTCCGTCCTCGAGTTGCTTACCGGCGAAGATGAGCCGTTGTTGGTCCGGCGGAATTCCTTCTTTATCTTGGATCTTCGCCTTGACGTTTTCAATTGTGTCTGTCGGTTCGACATCGAGTGTGATCGTTTTTCCTGTGAGTGTTTTGACAAAAATCTGCATAATAATGTAACTGAGTCAATCTTTACATTTATAGTCGGAGATACAAAAATAAAATGTAAAGATTGACTAATGTTATTTAGAATGTTTCTGCTACATTAATAAACTACAGGTTGAGGGATATATAACTCGAATAGAGCCTAGCGAAATCTTTTTGATTTCCTCATTTTTTCACTCACCATGGTCTAGACAAGCGCCTGTTTGGGAATTTCACAGGGCCATATGTGATAGATAGATAGGTTTGCCTTAGTACCCGCACTATGTGATGACGGTGTATTCGACTACAGTTTTTTTGGATTTTATTATTGCAGGATATCCATTTTTAATTTTCCTAATTACGCTTCCACTTTTTTGTACTACACGCCAATTGTCATACCATTTTTTTAAACTGTCAGGCGAGTCCGGCGTTCCAGAAAAGTCAGGCGAGTCCGGCGAGTCTGGCGAGTGCCTGCACTCTGTGTGTAACTGCGCTTCTGCTTTCCAGAAAATTTTCGGTCAATCTCCACCACACATTATGACAATAAACCAAAAGTCAGGCGAGTCCGGCGAGTCTGGCGAGTGCCTGCAAAGAAAATTTTCGGTCAATCTCCACCACACATTATGACAATAAACTGCCAAATACAAAATTACCCCGATTAACGGTTTTTCAAAATTAAATTTTTTACCCTTACCCCCCCCACCATTACTCGAAAAACAAAGCTCCAGACAAAATGTTCACGTCATTCGCTTCAGAATCCAAAACTACACCGATTAAGACGTGTAAGGGCAAACCGTGCCCTGCGTGTGGTACAAAACAAAATTCCAATGTTGTGAAAATTTGCAAAAACGAAAAATGTCAACACGTATTTGTTTTCAAGAGTAAAAAAAAAGACTCTATGCAAGGATGCACCACCAAAACGTGTCCAGAATGCGGCGAACACGCCCTAAGTAACCGTTCTGGCGTTTGCAGTGACCCATCGTGCGATTACAAGTTTCCGTCGGGCCACAAAACAAAAAAGAAAAAAAACCCTAAAAATGGAAAAAGAAAACGAAAAAATCGTTCTTCAGAATTTGCATCGCAGAAAAAAAAAAAAACAATGTTGAAGGTCCAGACGGCGGCAAATGAACCGCAAGTCGAAAATACTCCGAATTACGGTCTGCTTTTCCAGATAAATTCGTTTTTAAACGTTGAGCAACGTGGTCCTACTGAATTGACCAGAAGCAATTCTTTGATCCCGATTCCGGCGTTGGCCGCGGCACATGTCGATAATAGCCTGATTGAACTCTCAAGTGGACTGTTCGATGCGCCCGCTAAACTCGCCAGAGGAAATTCTTTGAGTTTATTTGCAAAGGCGATGCCCAAACCCTTTGAACCAGTTGCCTTTGATTATTCTGATCAGGAACTTCCAGACGCAACATTCAGCCAAAACGTTTACGAAAACGAAGAGCAGATATTTTCTGACTTCTCGACGTTTTTTGAATCTTCCAACGAAATTACGTGGAATATGACAACACCCACGAAAATGCAACATTTGACGTCACTTGGCTCAAATATGTGCGATTCCAACTCGTGTTCCCGAACCCACGATGATACACAGGAGGGTAATATGCATGATGACCTCCGTAATATGCTTTGAATATAGTAACACTTGTAAAAAACGGAAAATAAATAATAACATGAACATTAAATAAATTCATTTTTTACACCAAAAGCGTACAAAGTATTTAATGAATCAGACATATACAAAGTATGTTGAATCCGCCTATTCTATATGTTATTCACCTATATATTACACATCCGTCATTTATAATGTCTATTTTAAATCTGGATCGGGAACAATTCAATCAACAAAATGCATCGCAAAACGGGACGCGGCCAGGCGAAAACGTACCGCAGACGACCTACGGACAAAAAGAATCCATTGTGCAGCGTCTACATTTCAAATGGAGACCACAGCGATTGAAAAGAAGATGGCGTGGATTGGGGGTAAATGTCCGAAAATACGAGTTGAAGAAGCGCAAAAATTTATTAGTGGCATTCAAAAAATATAAAGAGGAGAAAAATCGCGCGCAAAAAAAAGACAAACGAGAGATAACTAAACTTCTTAATTATTTATGTAAAACGGTTGAAAAAATGCATACACCTCCTCGAGTCCCCAAATCTAGGATCATGAGTCGTAAGTACGATACTGCAAAACATGTAGTGTTGCACATACTGGCGACAACAGTCGAAAAAAAAAATGTCATTTTTGATAAAGAAGCCAGTGATAAAAAAAAAGAAATATTTGGATATGATTGGTCCAGCACCTGCATATGGACAGGGGCGACCACAAACCTCTCCGTTGATCACATTTTCCCCATCCGAGGAGCGTACGGAAACAGAAATAATGCCAAAACCGGTTGGGTTAAAGAGGGTCTTCGGGGAAGTGACTCACAGTGGAACACTATTATGGTTTATAAGACAAAAAATGCTGGATTTAAAATATTTAATCATAAAAGAACGCATGGTTGGAAGAAGGACATTTCTTGGCAGAAATTAACCTCTGAAGAACTTGACCAATGCACACAGCAGGAGAGGGGATTATACGTTAAATTACAAAAATGGCGAATGTACGCGAAGGAAAGAGGAGCCAGTTTTTGTTGGCAATTTGAAGAAAACACCAATAGAGAAATAGAAAAACTTTACGCAGACATTTACAAGTTGTTGGAAGAACGCACAGAAAAGTTAGACGTGAAACTTGTTCCTCCCAGCCGTGTACATGACCGTTTGGCGTCTTGGGAACAGTAATTCAAGTAGAAAATGTCGACCCACATCCACACATCGACTGGGCGTTCGGATTCTCAAACACAAATCGCGAACCCATAATGTCCTCCGACCAATCAATCGTTGTACCAAGCAAATGCAACATCGACATGTTACACGTATACACACTCACACCGTTTGGTTCTATTTGTTTTTCCACTTTGGACACATCTGGTGCACAGGGTTCAAGGACATACTCGAAGCCATTGCACCCACCCCCCTTGCACGAAAACAATATGTGCGGACTTCGTTTAATCAGTTCTTCGGCGGCGCGTTTTGTTACTCTGATGGCCATTTGTACAAAATAAATCATACTTATAGATATTTTTCATTAAAAGCTCTAATTTCCTTCCTGGTGAACCCGTTTTTTGAAGCACTATCTATGCCCCGTTTATATAATTCCTCGTCTATCTCATAATTCCATCCGAAATTTTTGTGATATTCATCATTTTTAGTCCAACGGAAAGCGTACGTAGTCGTACTTCTTACAAACTCACAGTGTCCAATTACACCTAATCCTTTTCTATTTTCTCGAATATCAACATTGAATAAATCACGATTGCGATCTACAAATTGTGACTTTGTAACTCTTAGTACTGGTTCAAGAAAATCTTCTTCTTCCTCTTCGTCCGACGAAGAATCATAATGGGGTTCGGTGGGTGCAAATTGCTTGAACATGCACATTATTTTCAAGAGTATTTATACGAACGAAATATTAAATATTTAAAACGTGCCACTTCTCAACCCCCAATTTTCGAAATTAAGAGAAAAAAGCATTCTATTTAAAATATGCCTAATCACCCGCACACCCAATGAAATCATGAAGATTTTTCTATTCTCATTTGGGACCCGCCAGGAGGGTCCCAACGTAATATTCATCGTTATACGTTCCAATCTTCATTCCCGGTCATCAAAATCAGAACACTTGTAGTTTGACCCGCCGTCGACCTTTTTGCCAATCGACTTACTCTACTAATTAATACTGCGTCTAATACAACGTGTTCAAGGATGCACTCTATTTCACTGCCGACGACGGAAATACCGGCAACGGACGAGAATTGTGGAAGTATGAAATTAATGAACTCTATTTCAGTGCCCCAGACTCCCCTACCGGATTTGAATTGTGGGGGAACGCAGACGGATCAGACGGATTTGAATTGTGGAAGAAAAAGACAATTTCAGAACCTGAAAATA
>Ga0209091_10001063_pt1 | contig 24874 bp, 21 predicted proteins | sample ArcticOcean_MG_C_6_FD_187438 | JGI IMG/M metagenome (GOLD analysis project Ga0209091, IMG submission 187438) | Marine microbial communities from western Arctic Ocean - ArcticOcean_MG_CB8_128 (SPAdes) (version 2) | ecosystem: Environmental > Aquatic > Marine > Oceanic | place: Arctic Ocean...
ATAAGTGGAAAACCTTTTTTTGCATATTCAAATTCCAAATTCCGCGTATCTGATTTATCGGGCAAATCCATAGCAGAAAAAACACAGGTTACATTTTCGGGAATGCTCCCAAAATCCCGAGCATCCCGTACCACCAGGTCTCTTATGGTATTTGGCATATGGCTTGGCATAAGCCAATTCCCATCCAAGGCATCTTCATATTTTTTGCCGGCGGAACGGGGAGATGCGGCCACATCCACGACCTTAAACCAGGGATGATTTTCCAAGAGTCGTAGGTAATTTTGTCCAACCATTCCTGTTGCACCTAATAAACTGACATTTATTATTTTATTTAGATTTTGCATTTTAATATATCTCCTAAAACGCCAGCCGCTGTGACTTCTGCACCGGCACCATGGCCTTTAATAACCATGGGGGTATCATTATATCTTCTCGTGGTAAAAACAATAAAATTTTCGCGTCCATTTTGATGGAAAAATGGATTATCACTGCCAACTGCTTTTAAACCAACTACCGCTTTTTTCCCATTCCAAGTAGCTATATATCTTAAAACTTTACCTTCTTTTTTCGCTGATTCATAGCGATCCATAAAGGTTGAATCATAGTTCGAAAATTGATTTAAAAAATTATCAATTGATAAATCTGGATCCATTTCTGCTGGTATTAAGTTTTCTACAGATATATCATCTAGTGCTAATTTGATGCCCGTCTCTCTTGCCAAGATAAGAATCTTTCTAGCAACGTCCATCCCATTTAAATCATCTCGAGGATCCGGTTCGGTAAATCCATTTTCCCGGGCCTGTTTCACCAAATTACTAAACGAAACGGTGCCGTCAAATTGACTAAATAAATAGCTCAATGTTCCGGACATTACACCTTCGATTTTTTTAACTGTATCGCCGGTATTTAATAAAGTTTGTAATGTTTCAATAATGGGGAGCCCTGCGCCCACATTTGTTTCATATTTAAATAGAGCACCACTGGCTTTTGAATTTTCACGGATCGAATCATAACAATCCTGATTCATGGAATTAGCCAGCTTGCTTGCAGATACAACAGAAATTCCTTTTTTAAGAATGTTTGCCGTTTGTTCTGCGATTGCCGGTGATGATGTTACATCCACAAATACAGCGTTCCGAGATTGAGACGCGGAAGAAATAAATGATTCCAAATCAGCTGTTTCACCATTTGCTAATAGTTCCATATAATGTTGGGAATCTAATCCATTTGGATTCAAAATCATTTTTCGGCTATTCATTATACCGCATACATTTATGGATTTTTTGTTCTGGATTAACCTGATTAAATCTGAGCCAACCAAACCAATCCCGGCGATAAATACATTAATAATAGTATTGTCTGAAAAAATATATTGATGCAAAGATCGAACGGCTGATTTGACTTCATCATTTTTAATAATGAAGGATATGTTTCTTTCCGACGATCCTTGAGCAATAGCTATCAGATTCACATTCTGTTCGCCCAGGACGCTAAATAATTTTCCGGCAATTCCAGGTGTATGGCGCATCCCTTCACCTACAACAGCAATGAGAGAAAGATCATTCTCAATTTTAATAGAATCGATAAAATGATTTTTCAGTTCAAACGAAAATTCTTCCTTCAAAAGCGATTCAGCCAAATCAACTTCTGCAGGTTGGATGGCAAAACAAATGGAATGTTCGCTAAACACTTGAGACACAAGAATAATATTTATTTTCTTTTTGGCCAGTGCATCAAATACACGTCCAATTACTCCAAAACGTCCCACCATACCGGCCCCTTGGAATCGGATTAGGGAAACATTATACAAAGATGAAATACCCACGGCAAAATGATCATCTCTTAAACGATCCCGTGTAATAGCCGTCCCTGGATTGTCTGGTTCAAATGTATTTTTAATACGGATGGGAATAGATTTATATAAAGCAGGAATCATAGTGGGAGGAAAAATGACTTTTGCTCCGGCATGGGCCAATTCCATGGCTTCTTCATATGTAATATGGGAAATAGTTTTTGCATCAAAAACCACATTGGGGTCCGCAGATAAAATACCGTTTACATCAGTCCAAATTTCTATTTCTTCTACGTCTAAGGCAGCACCAAAAATGGATGCGGTATAGTCTGAACCGCTCCTTCCAAAAGTGGTTGTTTGTCCTACTTCAGTGGCACCGATGAATCCAGTAATTATCCTTGTTTTTGATTCATCTTTCCATTCATTACGAATATTATTGTAAGATTTTTGATAATGAACAAATGCACTTCCGAAATGATCATCTGTTAAAATAACTTTTCGTGCATCCAAATATGCTGCATTTATTCCTTTTTCAATACACGCTTCCGTAATAATATTTGCAGATAATTGTTCGCCAACACTCAGTACCGTATCTTTTAATTGTGGTGTACGTTTTTTTTGGTTGGCAATTGTGCTTAATGTATCCCTTAATTCATTTTCTATCTTTTGAACAGCATTAAACAATATTTCTTTTTCGAGATGAAGATCATGAATGGTTTGCCGATGTCTATCGAATAATAATTGTAAATCATTATTATAATCAGCACCCTGTTCCGCAGATGCGATTAATTGAATCAGTTGATCCGTAACGCCACCAAACGCAGATACAACTACAGCGCATGGATGTGCAGACGAAATGAGCTGAACCACCTGTTCAATTCGTTCGGTCGTTTTTACGGATGAACCGCCAAATTTGAGAATTTTCATATTAATTTTAATTAAATACGTTTATCGATGTTCGAAATATTACAGGCAATAAATGCTTTACATGCTAAAGAATGCTAAATGGGAATCAAAGTATTAGGACGTAATATGCAATAGCCAGTAATTAAAAAAGGTAACGGCATTTTCGGCCCAATTATTTACTGGTTCATTTTTTATATCGTTATTAGGAAAATAATTTTCGGGAAGGTTTAGATATAACCCATTATTTATATCTCTTAGGTATTCTTTTTTTAATGTATCTGTATCATATTCGAAATGATTGAAATTGTAAAATTCATTCATAGAATTATTTGACACTAAACACACTCCTGCATCGTGAGAATCGAGTATGATTTCCAAATTTGGGTTAGCTTCTATATCTTTTCTAATTGTTCCAGTATATCTAGAAACGGGAAGTGGTATTTCATCAGAAAAACCAATATAGTTTGATATCTCTTTTTGGGTCACTTTATGGATATATACACCAAATTTTTTTTCCGGTAAGGGCACTTTTTGAATACCATAGCGATAATTTAAAACAGCTTGTGCGCCCCAACAGATATAATAAGATGGAGTTTTATTTTTATGGATTGCTTCAAAGATCTCTATTAACTCATCCCAGTATTTCACCGCTTCAAATGGAAGAGTTTCAACAGGGGACCCCGTGCAAATAAATCCATCAAATTGATCCAATGATACTTCGCTTAGGGTCTTATAGTGATTTAATAGATAGGATTTCGGTGTATTTTTTGATTCATAGGTCGCTGTTCTCAAAAAAGTTAGTTCAATTTGAGAATCTATTTTTCCAAATAATTTCTTGAACTGATTTTCAGTTTCAATTTTATTGGGCATTAAATTCAAAATAAGAATTTTAAGAGTGGAAATTTTATGATTCGGGCGGACGGTTTTTACCGTCCTCCCGTATTTTACCGAACCACTTTCTTCAGATAATCGAGCCATTAATTAAAAATCCTTCATCGATCCATTTTGTTTTATTTTCGATATGGCCTGTGCAAAGTCAGCGATAATATCGTCAATATTTTCAATCCCTACAGATACACGGATTAATTCATCCGTTACGCCAGAAGAAGCCCGTTCTTCATGAGACAACTGATTGTGTGTTGTGGAAGCAGGATGAATTACGAGTGTTTTGGCATCCCCTACATTGGCCAAATGACTGGCTAACTGCACACTTTCTATAAATTCCTGACCAGCCTTTCTTCCGCCTTTGATGCCAAATGAAAGTACACCACCAAATCCATTAGTAAGGTATCTTTTTGCCTGATCATGATAGGGGTGACTTGTTAACCCTGCATAGCTCACCCACTCGACTTTTTCATTTTTCTCAAGCCATTGGGCCAAGGCCAAGGCATTGTCCACATGACGTTGCCCACGAAGAGAAAGTGTTTCCAATCCTTGGAGTAGCAGGAATGAACCAAAAGGATTCTGACAAGGACCAAAATCTCTGAGCCCTTCCACGCGTGCTTTTATGATAAATGCTACATTGGCACCCAAAACACCATCAGGACCAAATGTATCCCAGAACTTCAGTCCATGGTATCCCGGTGAAGGTTCAGTGAACTCTGGGAATTTCCCATTGTCCCAAGGGAAGGTGCCCGCATCAACAATGACACCACCAATAGTATTCCCATGACCTCCGATCCATTTTGTAGCAGACTCAACTACAATATCAGCGCCATAATCGATTGGTCTGCATATGAACCCTCCCATTCCGAATGTATTATCCACTACCAGTGGAATGCCACTTTCTTTAGCTATTTTTGAAATAGCTTCAAAATCGGGCACATTATAACGAGGGTTTCCGATACTCTCAAGATAAATTGCTTTTGTATTCTCATCGATCAATGAACGGATTGATTCCGGATTATCTCCCTCCGCAAACTTCACATTGATACCAAATCTTGGAAAAGACACCTTAAACTGGTTAAATGTTCCGCCGTACAGATAGCTGGAAGAAACAATATTATCACCTGCTTTTGCTAAAGTTTGCAGGGCCAGAAATTGTGCTGCTTGTCCACTGGAAGTAGCCAAAGCCGCGATGCCACCTTCCAAGGCTGCGATCCGTTTTTCAAACACATCCGTTGTAGGGTTCATAATACGGGTATAAATATTACCAAATTCCTTTAATGAGAATAGGTTCGCGGCATGATCCGTATTATTGAATGTATATGATGTTGAAGAAAAAATTGGAACTGCCCGAGCATTTGTGCCCGCCGCCGGTTCCTGTCCTGCATGGACTTGTAACGTGTCAAAATGATTATTATTACTCATGGGTACCCTTCCTTATGTTGTTTTATTAATTGGTTCGTTACCAATAGTTATGGATTAGTTTGCATAATAAATGCAAAACGCAATTGATAGTTTGTTGGGGTAATGTGTCAGGGGGTAAGAGACAGTACAGCAGTATCTGTCTTATCTATCTCCGAAAAAAACTCGAAGCAGGAATTAGCACCTTGAACCGCATTGCGCGATCCCGGTTGCTAAGGTATCGTAGGGCCTGACCCTCCACCTTTCTGGATAAAATCCGTTGCTGAACTGTCAAAAAGCGTAAAAAACTTGTTTGGAATTTTAAATGCGGAAATATAATAAAGCAAGAAATTATTAATACTTAATTAATATATTTAATTATAATCTATTATAATATAAAAATTATTAAATAATATACTGAAAATAATTAATATTATTATATTTGAATGTTGACCTTTATAAGGATTTGTTATAAATTTTTAGGCTATTATGAACATACGACGACACCATAACCATCATTATCCCTTTACTTTAAAAGGAAGGTCTGGCAGAGCTGCATAATTTTTTAACAATATCTCAATCATTATAAAAGCCCTCCGGACAACCGGGGGTTTTTTTTTACTAAAAGGAAAACAATGAATAAAACATTAAAAGTGGGATTACCAAAAGGCAGTCTCCAAGAAACGACTTTAAAACTTTTGAAAAAAGCGGGATGGAATTTCAACTTATCTAGCCGAGCTCTTAAACCATATTGTGACGATAATGAGTTAGAAGCTTGGCTTATCCGAGCTCAAGAAATGTCTATCTATGTTGAACAGGGTGTTTTTGATATGGGTATTACAGGGAAAGATTGGATTGAAGAAAACAACTCCAATGTGGTTGAAGTTTGTGAACTCATTTATGCAAAATCCTATATGCGACCGGTTCGGTGGGTTTTAGCAGTACCCGAAAAAAGCAATATCCAATCTGTAAAAGATTTAGAAGGGAAACGCATTAGCACGGAAGTAGTGAGCATTACCAAAAAGTATTTGGAGAAAAATAATGTAAATGCCTACGTAGAATTTTCTTGGGGAGCAACTGAAGTAAAACCTGGTATTCTCGTAGATGCCATTGTCGAAGTAACTGAAACGGGTTCATCCCTTAAAGCAAACAATCTTCGTATTATTGACACGATCATGGAATCCAGTACGCGTTTAGTCGCAAATAAAGAAGCATACAAAGACCCATGGAAAAAGAAAAAAATAGAAAATATTGCTCTGTTACTCCAAAGTAGTATTAATGCGATTGCTCGAGTTGGACTAAAAATGAATGTTAGTTTCGAAAACCTTGATTCGCTCGTTTCAGTATTACCCGCAATGAAAAAACCAACCATAAGTCAATTAATAAATGGGTCCGGTTCAGCAGTAGAAATCATCGTTGAAGAGAAAATTGTTCGAGATTTTATTCCGCTCCTTATTGAAAATGGTGCCACAGATATTATTGAATATCCATTAAATAAAGTCATCATTTAATGTTCAAGACATTCCACAATAAATCTGAATTATTAGATACTATTTTGGTTCAACAACAATCTTCTTCGGAAGTTTTACGAATAGTGGAAAAAATTATTTCATCTGTTCGTGATTGCGGAGATGAAGCATTGATTAAATACACACAAAAATTTGATCATATTTTATTGGATAGCATAAAAGTAGATGCGCCTTCCATAGAATTAGAAAATATTGCTCTTAAAAATGCGATCATCCAAGCATCAAAGAATATTAGGGTATTTCACCAAAAACAAATGCCAAAGGTATTTGATCATCAACAAGAAGATGGCACTGAAGTTTCCTTTAAATGGCGACCAATTAAAAAGGTAGGTGTATATGTTCCCGGTGGTAACTATCCATTGATGTCTACCGTATTAATGAATGTAATACCAGCGCAAGTTGCCGGAGTTGATCAAATCATAGTATGCACGCCACCCCAAACTAATGGAGATATTGACCCTATTATTTTATCAGTTTGTCAAAATCTTGGGATTAAAGATATTTTTCAAGTTGGCGGTGCTCAAGCAATTGCCGCCATGACCTATGGTACGGAAACAATTCCTAAAGTAAATAAAATTGTTGGGCCAGGAAATCGATACGTTGCAGCTGCTAAACAATATGTATCAAATTGTGTTGGCATTGATATGGTAGCGGGGCCAACTGAACTTGTTATTATTGTTGATGAATCCGCTAACCCTACATTCATTGCGGCCGATCTTATATCTCAAGCAGAACATGATAAGGATGCTCTTACATTATTACTGAGTACTGAAAAAAATATCATTGAAAAAATACAGGATGAAATTAATCGATTGCTTAAAACGTTAAAGACAAAAGATACAGTAGCTGAATCATTCCTAAATAATGGTTTTGCATTTTTAGCCAATTCCATTGACGAGTGTATTGAAATATCAAATCATATTGCGCCAGAGCATCTTTCAATCCAAACAAAGAATGTGGAAACACTTCATAATGAATGCATTGCTGGAGCAATTTTTCTTGGGCAAGAAACTCCAGTCGCTTGGGGAGATTATTGGGCTGGGCCGAATCATACATTACCTACATCTGGTGCAGCTCATTATCGCGGATTATTAAATGTGTTAGATTTTCTTGTGCCATTTTCAGTGACTAAAGGCAGTGTAAATCAGAAAAGTATTCAAGCGATTAGTCTTTTGGCGGAAGCTGAAGGATTAATGGGTCATGCGCTTTCTACGCGTCTTCGTGAAGGGGATGTTTTATGTTAAAAAATTGGATCAAAAAAGATGTGCTTAACCAGCCACCCTATAAAGTAAAAACTATCCCATATCAAATTAAGTTAAACCAAAATGAATCTCCCTGGGATTGGCCGATTGAGATTAAGGAGCGCATTGCTAAATCGATTCTAGCTAGTGATTGGAATAGATATCCTAACTTAATTCCAACGGAATTAAAAAAGAAAATTGGGGAAATAAATCATATTGATAATAATGGTGTAGTCATTGGTAAGGGATCCAATGAAATATTACAGGCTATTTTTACAGCGAGTATTCGTTCAAAGGATACGGTAGTTTCCTTATCCCCAACTTTTGCAGTTTATAAAATGCTGGCAGAACAAAAGGGCGCAACATTTATTGAATCAAAACTGGATTCTAATTTTGAAATAGACCCATCAGATTTATTATCTAGATCAAGACGTGCAAAATTGACGATTATTTGTAATCCAAATTCTCCAACTGGTTCATTACTCCCTTTAAGTATAATTAAAAAAGTAGCTAAAAATACTTCTGGGCTGGTGGTGGTCGATGAAGCTTATGTAGACTTTTCAAATGTTACTGCTGTTGGGTTATTGTCATCTTATACAAACCTAATTATTACGCGGACTTTTTCAAAAGCGTTTGCTATGGCTGGGTTTAGAATTGGCTATGGATTAATGCATAATGAGTTGGCATCTGAAATCCAAAAATGCCTTCTACCCTTTAATGTAGATAGGCCATCACTTATAGCATTAAACGCACTCTTAGATCATTCAGAAATAGTTCGAAATCGAACTGGAAAGATATGTGCTGAAAGGGATCGTATCATTTCTGAACTGAATACAATTCCTGGTTTAAAGGCTATTCAATCCCATTCAAACTTCTTTCTGGTCTCATCCAAAAACACGCCCGAAAATATATTCAACTATTGCGCCAATAATGGTGTCCTCATTCGGAATGTATCATCGCATAAAGGACTTGAAAATTATAATCGAATTACGGTGGGCACATCTGGCGAAAATAATACTCTCATACAAATTCTAAAGGAAATGCCTTGAATTACGATGCTTACATATTTGATGTAGATGGTGTATTAATCGATACGAGCCAATCTTTTAGTTCAGCTGTTATATATGCAGTTGAAAAGGTAACTGCATCTACCCAATTCCAACTATACCATTACAATTTATTGAAAGATATATCAGGATTCAATAATGATTGGAACGTAGCCACTGCCGGTGCAGCTTGGATAACATTTTATCAATCATCTTCATTTGAATCTTTTCTTGAACTGGTAATACATAAGGGTAATGGATTTAATTCATTAAAAGCTTCCACTCCGGAAATAACAGATTCGTTGATTCAAAACGTATCACGGTTAGCTATGGAAGCTTATGGTGGAATTACAGCGTGTGAGCAACTTTATGGATTTAAACCAACATCCATTAAAATTGATGGAATGTGGAAAAATGAAACGGCATACATCAATAATAATGACATTAAAAACATATTACCCATATCCGGAATTGTAACGGGTCGAAATAATGCTGAAATGGAATTAGGATTTCAAATACTTGGTTGGAGTTTACCAGAGCCACGTGTTGCGGTATCTGACAATCCAAAATTGGATAAACCCAATCCTACAAAATTGATGCAAATAATTAGTGAATTAGATAGCCAAACTCCGATCTATTTTGGTGATTCAATTGATGATTATTTATTGGTGAAAAACTTTAATGATCAATCTGAAATGCAAATAAAATTTTGCTGTGTTGGTAAAAACAGTAGTATTCCAGAATGTGATTATAGAGTAAATGATATCATGGAATATTTTCAGAAATATGGAGAAAAATTATGACAAACATTTCTCGTAAAACAAAAGAAACAGATATACAAATTTCCCTAAATATCCGGGGTAATAAAAAAATCAACGTAGAAACTGGTATCGGTTTTTTTGACCATATGCTTACTTCTTTAGCTTTTTGGGGGAATTGGGATTTAAACCTAAAATGTAAAGGTGATCTTTATATTGACACTCACCACACCATTGAAGATGTTGCACTTACTTTGGGGAATACATTTTATAAAGAATGGTCGAAAAATAAAAACATAACAAGAATTGCTTACGCATTTTGTCCGTTAGACGACGCATTGACTCGCATTGTTGTGGATGTATGCAATCGCCCTTACAATACATTTGAAGCAGTATTTAATGTTGAAAAAGTGGGTGAATATGATACAGCAATGACCGAACATTTTTTCCATTCGTTTGCACAGGAAGCCCGGATTACACAACATATTCATATGCTTCATGGGAAGAATGCTCATCATATTATTGAAACAATGTTCAAAGGTCTCGGACTTGCCCTTAAACGAGCCTGTACAATCACTGGAACTGAAATCCAATCTACTAAAGGGATATTATGATTGGTGTAATACAATATGGAATTGGAAACATTGGATCTGTAAAAAATGCATTGGATCATTTAAATATCGCTAATGTGGTAACGGCTGATCAGAATCAATTGTCATCCTGCGATAGATTAATCCTTCCCGGTGTTGGTGCATTCGAGCCTGCTATGAATATTTTGTTGGATTTGAAATTTGATTCATTTATCAAAGATTGTGCTAATGATGGAAAACCGATTTTAGGAATTTGTTTAGGTATGCAGCTTCTTTTTTCTAGTAGTGAAGAAAAAGTAGTTACAAATGGGTTAGATCTTATCTCAGGACATGTTTCACCATTACAGAAGAGCGATCGAAAAATTCACATTGGATGGAATAAAGTAGAACCAATCGGGAAAAATGAGATTATTACTGAATCGGGGTCTGCTTACTTTGTTCATTCGTATGCTTGTCGGCCAGAAAATGAATCCCACATCATCGCCCAAACTACATATGGAGAATCATTTGCATCTGCTATTCAAAAAGATAATGTTATAGGTGTGCAATTCCATCCTGAAAAATCACAGGATTTTGGTTTAAATATTTTAAAGAGCTTTGCAGATGTTTCCGTTTAAAATAATTCCAGCCATCGACTTAATTGATGGAAAATGTGTAAGGCTCATCCAAGGTGATTATGCACAAAAAACTATTTATAATGCTGACCCAAGATCTACAGCAGAACAATTTTTAGACGCAGGATTTGATTTGGTCCATGTTGTGGATTTGGATGGAGCAAAAGATGGTGAACCAAAAAATTTAAAATCTATAGAAGATATTGCTTCCTGTGGAATTACCATAGAGCTTGGTGGTGGGCTTCGAACTAAAGAGCATCTTACATCTGCAATAAATGCTGGTGCTCAAGATTTAATTCTTGGAACAAAATTATTAAATATTGGATCTGTAATCAATGAATGGGTTTCAATATTCCCTAATCAGTTGGTTGCTGGGATTGATGCGAAAAATGGATTAGTTGCTGTGGAAGGCTGGGAAGAAACATCAACTGTGTCTGCCATTGATTTAATAAAGCAACTTGGTAAAAAAGGCTTCAAGCGAACAATTTATACAGACATTCAAAGAGACGGAATGTTGTCCGGCCCAAACCTAGAACAATTAAAATTATTTGCAGAATATTCTCCGATTTCCACGATTGCATCTGGTGGTGTTGGTTCTATAACGGATATTCAAAATATTAAATCATTATCAATGAACAATATTAATGGTGTCATCTTGGGCAAAGCTATTTATGACGGAAAAATCACATTAAAGGAATTAAGGGAATGTTAGCCAAAAGAATTATTCCCTGCCTTGATGTGAAAGATGGTGAAGTTGTAAAAGGTGTAAACTTTGTTAATTTAACATCAGAAGGAAATCCTGTAGAACTGGCTGAAAAATATTCAAAAGAAGGCGCTGATGAACTGGTATTTTTAGATATTACTGCCACATTGGAATCCAGAAATAATGTTGTTGATTTAGTAAAAGAAGTCGCCAAAAAAGTATTTATACCATTTACCGTTGGGGGCGGTGTTCGGTCTGTTAAAGATATTTCTGAATTGTTAAATGCCGGAGCTGACAAAGTATCTATTAATTCTGCCGCATTAAAAAATCCTAAATTGCTCAATGATGCTTCAAACCGGTTTGGCTCCCAGTGCATTGTTTTGGCCGTGGATGTAAAACGAACTGGAAGTTCATGGAATGTTTTTTCTCATGGCGGAAGCCGGTCGTTGGATATAAATGCTATTGAGTGGATTAAAGAAGCAGAAGATCGTGGCGTTGGTGAAATATTGCTCACAAGTATGGATGCCGATGGAACACAGGCAGGCGTTGATTTAGAGATTACAAGAATGATTAGTGATATGGTATCTATTCCTGTAATTGCTTCAGGTGGAATAGGAACTCTTAAGCATTTCAAAGATGCATTTAATATTGGAAAAGCAGATGCAGTCCTTGCGGCTTCTGTTTTTCACAGAGATATAATTCCCATAAAAAAAGTAATAAAATATTTAGTAGAAAACGGCATTCAAGTCCGATAAAAAAGGAGAATAATGAAAGAAAAAGAAGAAGGTCTAAATCTCAATTTGGATTACTCAAAATTAAAACAGATTGCATCTATTGAAGAAGATGTAATCCCTGTGGCTGTACAAAATATAGAAACAGGAGATGTTTTAATAATTGCTTATGTAAATCAAAAAGCATTGGATTATACAATAAAAAATAATGTGGCGGCTTTCTGGAGCACGTCACGGAATGAAATTTGGGTAAAAGGATCCACATCGGGGGATACATTAGAATTGGTAGACGTTCGTGTAAACTGCGATCAAAATTCACTGCTGTACCGAGTTATCCCAAAAAATAAAAATGCCTGCCATACGGATAGGCCCACTTGTTATTATAGAAAAATAAAATCAGCCAAAATGGAGTTTATTCATGAGTGAAAAAGTAGTACTCCTTTCTTAGAAGTAGGATGCAGGGGTTTTATTTTTTTTGTAAAAAAGCTGTTTTTAACTTTTTTAAAAAATTAGATACTAAAAATGTTACTGGATTGCTATTTAAAACTAGATGCATAAAGGATTCAGCCCTGGAATAATAAGGGTGGTTGTTAATTCAGCTAATAAAATTAATAATATTAGTAGAGAATAGTAAAAAAGTAAATCTTAGTATTGGTATCGCTAAAATTTATTCATAAAATTGGTCATGGATTTACAAAATATCTTATGGCGGAAGCGCCCCAATAAAATGATTCAGTTTAACACTTTGTTTAATAACAATAATAATATGAGTGGGGGCGAAGCTTTGTAACCATAAGATTAAGCTTTAATAAAAACCCCCAAGGATTTCAATTCTTGGGGGTTTTTTTTTATATCAAATAAAAGGAAGGAAAAATTATGTGTGGCATATTTTTATACAAAGGGCAAAAACAAGATTGGGATTCATTGGAATCTGATATTAACCGGATCGGTTATCGTGGCCCCGATAACACACACCATGAAATGATTGGGAATGATGTTTTATTTGCGTTCCATCGATTAGCAATTATGGGTACAACAGAAATGGGTGATCAACCCATGAAGCACCCTAATGATGCTTCACTCACTCTGATCTGTAACGGCGAAATTTATAATTATAAAGATCTGGCTGACAAATATGGTTTCAATTTAGTGACAGGCTCGGATTGTGAAATTATTTTACTCCTCTTTAAAAAATTTGGTATTGAAAAAACAGTTAAAGAATTGGATGGTGTATTCATGTTTGTAATACACGAAGCAAATACTGGTCTACTTTTTGCTGGCCGGGACCCCATGGGCGTCCGACCAGGATTTATGGGCAAGGATGGAGATGAGATTATGATTGCATCGGAAGTAAAACCCATGGTGAATCATTGTTCAGACATTATACCATTTTCTCCAGGGAATTGGTGGTGTTCCGACGCCCCAGATACATTTAATCCTTATTTTCAATACAATGGAATAAAAATTCAGGAACATAGTGAAGAGCATATTTGCGATAAAATTCGGTCTTTATTAACAGATTCAGTTAAGAAGCGACTCATGACAGAACGTGAGATTGGGTGTCTTTTATCCGGCGGATTGGATTCAAGTTTAATTTGCGCCTTGGTGAATAAATATTATGAGGGACCAAAATTAAATACATTTTCTATTGGACTTCCGGGGAGCATTGACCTTGAATATGCACAAATTGTGGCGGATCATTTGAAAACAAAGCACCATCAGATCGAAGTATCTGAAGATGAGTTTTTAAATGCTATTGAAACAGTTATTTATAATATTGAATCTTATGATACTACAACAGTTAGGGCTAGTGTGGGCAATTATCTCGTCTCTAAATACATTTCAGAAAATTCTGATTGTAAGGTGATCTTTAATGGCGATGGTGCCGATGAAGTTGGTTGCGGTTATGTGTATTTAAAGAATGCACCAACATTAAAAGACCTACAAAAGGAAAGTGAAAAACTGGTAGAAGAGATCCACTATTTTGATGTGCTGCGGTCTGATCGGAGTATTAGTTCAAACGGGTTGGAAGCACGAACGCCTTTTTTAGATAAAGCTTTTGTGAAATATTATCTCTCTATTCCTCCAGAACTAAAATCATTTGATGGTATAAGCCGGTTAGAAAAATTTTTACTAAGACAAGCATTTGATGGCCAAGGAATCTTGCCGGACGAAGTATTATGGCGAAGGAAATGTGCATTTTCTGATGGTGTCAGTGCCAAAAAGAAATCCTGGCATCATATTATTCAAGCATATGTTGACAAAAAAATATCGGATGATGAATTTAGACAAGAAGGCAAAAAGATTAACCACTGTACGCCTGTTTTAAAAGAGAGCTATTATTACCGAAAAGTGTTTGATTCTTATTTTGGGCAGAATGAAAAATTAATCCCACACTTTTGGATGCCTAAATGGACGGACGTGATTGATCCATCTGCTCGCGAATTACAAGATTATCAGGAGTAAATGATTCTGAAGTGTAATTCAATCAAAAATAGATTGTACCTATTTTTATTCTCCTGTATTTTTGGCGCCAAGTTTTCCAGCGATGGAGAATAAGGTTAACTAAAATGAATAATCAATACAAATTACAAAATACACAAACTGCAAATAAACCAATTGCCGTTAGTGTTGACATTAATCTCCGGCAGATTAATAGTCTATTTATTGATTTATTTATTCTAGTGATTATTGGACTTGCCGTCCAAATCGCCTGACAGATTATTTAAAAAATAAAGTAGGCGATGATGACGGCGGAGACAAATTCCTCCCCCACAATTCCTATACCCTACCTGTAGATATATTCTGTCCGATTTGGTGCGTGCGTTTCCGTTAGAATTGAAAAATGAGAGCACATATGAGATCAGATACAATAAAAAAAGGATTTGAACATGCACCGCACCGCAGCCTCTTGCGTGCAACAGGTGTCATACAGGAAGAGTCCGACTTTGAGCGCCCCTTTATTGGGATCGCCAATTCTTATACAGATCTAATTCCTGGCCATGTCCATCTACAGGAATTTGGTAAAATTGCTAAACAGGCTATTCGCGAAGCTGGTGGCGTACCATTTGAATTCAACACCATCGGTGTAGATGATGGAATCGCCATGGGGCATATTGGTATGCGATATTCTTTACCTAGTCGAGAATTGATTGCGGATTCGGTGGAAACAGTGGCAGAGGCCCATCGTTTGGATGGACTCTTATGCATTACCAATTGTGATAAAATTGTTCCAGGCATGCTTATGGGGGCTGTTCGTATAAATATTCCAACTGTCTTTGTCTCCGGTGGTCCTATGAAAGCGGGAGAAGTAGATGGAAAAAAGGTTGATCTAATTTCAGTATTTGAAGGCGTGGGTAAGGTTGAGGCCGGTATAATTTCTGAAGAAGAATTAACAAAACTTGAAAAGGAAGGATGTCCCACTTGTGGCTCCTGTTCGGGAATGTTCACTGCAAATTCAATGAATTGCCTTATGGAGGCATTAGGTATTGCGTTACCCGGAAATGGTTCTATTCTGGCCGTTGATAAAGGTCGCCTTGAGCTTGTGAAACAAGCTGGAGAAAAAATATTAAACATGGTAAACCATGATGTTAAACCGCGAGACATCATTACCGAAGACTCTATCCGAAACGCATTCGCTCTTGATATGGCCATGGGTGGGAGTACAAATACTGTCCTGCATACTTTAGCAATTGCACACGAAGCTAACATTGATTTTGATCTGGCAGAATTAAATGAAATTTCAAAGAATACACCTTACCTGTGTAAGGTGAGCCCCGCTACCCCTGATGTCCATATGGAAGATGTGGATCGTGCTGGTGGCATTTCTGCAATATTAAATGAGTTGTCAAAAAAAGATGGTGTATTGAAATTGGATCTTCCAACTATAACAGGCCAAAGTCTTGGTGAAAATATTGCAGCTGCTTATGCCAAAGATGAGTCTATCATTCGAACCATAGAATCCCCCTATTCTCAGGAAGGTGGATTATCAGTATTGTTTGGAAATATAGCCCCAAATGGATCCATTGTAAAAACGGGAGCGGTAGATTCTAAAATGCTGGTTCATTCAGGACCGGCACGTATTTATGAATCTCAGGAAACAGCGCTCTCCGGCATTATGAATCATGAAGTGCAAGCAGGAGATGTGGTGGTAGTTCGCTACGAGGGGCCTAAGGGAGGCCCCGGTATGCCCGAAATGTTATCGCCAACTAGCGCCATTATGGGAATGGGATTAGGAGATAAGGTTGCACTTATTACAGATGGGCGTTTTTCTGGAGGAACGCGTGGTGCTTGTATCGGTCATATATCACCGGAAGCCGCAGAAAGAGGACCTATCGCAGCATTAGAAAATGGGGATACAATTCATGTGAACATCCCAGACAAAAGTTTGCATGTTGAACTAACTGATGAAGAAATCCAATCCAGACTGGATGCTCTTTCGGAATTTAAACCAAAAATAACACATGGATATTTAGGCCGGTATGCTAGGATGGTTACATCTGCAAATACCGGTGCAGTGTTGAAATAAATAAGAGATACTATGAAAAAAAGAATATTAACAGGTGCAGAAATCATTTGGGAATGTATTATTCGGGAAGGTGTTGATGTCGTTTTCGGATATCCTGGTGGGACGATCTTACCAACTTATGATGCACTGAATAATTATCGCGATAAAATTCATCATGTGTTGGTACGGCATGAACAGGGTGCTACTCACATGGCGGATGGCTATGCACGAGCTAGTGGCAAAGTGGGTGTAGCTATGGCAACATCTGGCCCAGGTGCGACCAATATGGTTACGGGTCTCGCAACTGCAAAACTGGATTCTATCCCAATAGTTTGTATCACTGGGCAGGTTCCTAGAGCAGCCATTGGTACCGATGCCTTTCAAGAAATCGATATTTATGGGACTGTTATACCGGTAACCAAACATAGCTACCTTGTGATGGATATCAATAATTTGGCTTCCACGATAAAAGAAGCCTTTGCCGTGGCACGTTCTGGCCGACCAGGACCTGTCCTGATTGATATACCTAAAGATGTTCAAAATGATACAATTGAATTTGTTTACCCAGATGAACCCGTTAGGCTACCTGGGAATAATCGTCCTTTAGAAGCATCAGAAAAACACATACAGGATGCTGCAGATCTAATTAACAATGCAAAAAAACCAGTGATACTTGCAGGACATGGCATTTTTCTGTCCGGCGCTTGTCAGGAAATAATTCAATTAGCTGAAACAGCTTCCATACCAATTGGATGGACATTATTGGGTTCGGGGAGTGTCCCTGCAAGCCATCCCCTAAATATGGGAATGATGGGTATGCACGGCGAATTTGCAGTAAATAATGCTATTCAAGATGCGGACCTTTTGATAGCCTGTGGAATGCGTTTTGATGACCGCGTGACAGGGAATGTTAAAACTTATTCCCCTAATTCTAAGAAGATTCACATAGAAATTGATCCATCAGAGATCAATAAAAATGTTCCTGTTGATGTGGGGATTCCATGTGACTTGCGTACGGCAATGAAACAATTATTACCCCACGTCAGTAGAAAGCAAAATAAGGAATGGATCAAAACAATTTCTGGATGGCAAAGTGAATCTTCGGAAAGAGATATTATAAACATCCAAACGGATACACTTTATGGTGCTCAGGTTATTCGTGATATCTGGAAAGAGACAAATGGAGATGCACTCATTGTCACCGATGTAGGTCAGCACCAGATGCTTGAGGCGCAATATTATGCCCACGAAGAACCGAATACACTTTTAACATCCGGTGGACTGGGGACAATGGGATTTAGTTTACCAGCAGCTATCGGTGCCAGTTTTTACAGACAAAAAAAAGATATTTGGGTCATTGTTGGTGATGGCAGTATTCAAATGACTATTACAGAGTTAGCTACAGCCGTTCAGGAAAATGCAAATATAAATATTGCCATTATAAATAACGGTTACTTGGGAATGGTCCGCCAGTGGCAGCAACTTTTTTATGATGCTCGCTATGCGGAAACGCCCATCAGTAGTCCTGATTATTTAAAGATTGCTGAAGCTTATGGTCTTCCGGGGTTCCGGGTAGATAAGCGACAAGAGATCCCCGGAGTTATCCACAAGGTTAAGGAAATAAAGGGGCCGGTCTTGGTTGAATTCGTAGTTGAACAACATGATATGGTTTATCCAATGGTTCCCGCAGGTGCTGACTTGAATGACATGGTTTCCAGGCCAAAGAATAAACAATTCCAAGAAACATTAAAATCAAGGAGCCCATCGCTATGAAACAAACATTAATTGTTTTTGTTCAGGATAACCCTGGCGTATTGAACAGAATATCAAGTCATATCCGAAGACGAAATTTTAATATTGAAAGCTTAGTTGCCGGGCGGACGGAAAGAAAAGAAATCACCCGCATGACCGTCGTTTTGAATGAACCAGACAAGACCAAGCAACGGACTGTAGTCAACAGTCTTAAAGAGCTTATTGATGTTTATGACGTAATTGATGCTACAGAAATAGACAGCCATATACGTGAATATGCTTTGGTAAAGGTTGCGCTTAAAAAAGATGACCTTGGTGCAGTCAATAAAATTGTTGAATCGGTCCATGGAAAAATAATTGATGGTACCGGTGATGCGACAATCTTTGAATTAACCGGCTATGAAAAAGAAGTAGAAGCTGTTATCGAGGCGTTGCAAAAATATGATATTCTTGAGATTGTTCGTTCGGGCAAGGTGGCTATGGTTGCAGGGAATAATTCGAAACATCAGCCAGAATTAACTAAATCAGAGCCGAACTGGACTACTTCTCGGATCCTAGAATCCTATTAACAAGAGTTGGTATTAATTAAATGGAGAAAAGATGAAAGAATTGAATATTAACGGGTATACAGAAACGATTATTGAACGATCAGATTATCCCAGTGAGAAATGCAAGTCCATTTTAGAAAATGAAGTGACAGCCATTTTGGGCTATGGTCCCCAAGGCTATGGTCAAGGAATGAATATGCGGGATCAGGGGTTTAATGTAATCCTTGGATTACGACGCGGATCCAGTTGGGAAAAAGCAGTTAAGGATGGTTGGGTAGAAGGCGAAAACTTATTTGAAATTGCTGAAGCAGTTCAACGTGGCACTATCATTCAGTTTCTATTATCAGACGCTGGACAAATACAGGCTTGGCCCACGGTCAAAGAGAATTTGAGTGAAGGCAATGCCCTTTATTTTTCACATGGATTCGGTATTGTTTTCCATGAAGATACGGGTATTATTCCGCCAGATAATGTAGATGTTATTCTCGTTGCACCAAAAGGTAGTGGGTTAACCGTGCGTACTCATTTCCAGGCAGGCCGCGGGATTAATTCTTCATTTGCAATCCACCAGGATTTTACAGGAAGAGCAAAAGAGCGCTGTGTCGCTACCGCATTTGCTATTGGTTCTGGGCATTTATTTGAAACGACTTTTGCAAAGGAAGTCCATAGTGATTTGACTGGTGAACGATGTGTTTTAATGGGACTTCTTCAAGGTGCGTTTTTAGCACAATATGAAGTCTTACGCGAGCATGGACATTCCCCATCCGAAGCCTATAATGAAACCATTGAAGAAGCATTACAAAGTCTTTATCCACTTGTTGCAGAAAATGGTATGGACTGGATGTATGCCAATTGTTCTACTACTGCACAACGTGGGGCTTTGGACTGGGCACCCAAATTCCGTGATACCTTAAAGCCGGTTATTGAAGAATGTTATCAAAAAGTTTTGACCGGCGAAGAAGCACGGCGTTCCATTGAATCAAATTCAAAATCTGATTATCGTGCAAGATTGGAAGAAGAATTAGCAGAAATCAATAATCAAGAAATGTGGATTGCCGGGAAACAGCTTCGTCAGCTTCGTCCTGAAAATCTATAGAATTTTGGAAATATTGTAATGAGAACCTTCAAAATAACCACACTTCCCGGAGACGGGATCGGTCCGGAAGTGATGGATGTTGCCTTGGCTGTATTGGATTTGGTTGGTAGTGAATATGGCTTAAATTTTGAAATCAAATCAGAATTAGCCGGAGGTGCATCTCTTGATCAGTTTAACGAGCCCATTACCGAATCTGCACTCCAGTCTTGTCTAGAATCTGATGTAGTACTTTTAGGTGCTGTAGGCGGCCCTAAATGGGACAACCTTCCCCAAGAGAAAAAACCTGAAAGGGGACTATTGAAACTCCGTGAAGTGCTTGGACTTTATTCCAATCTTCGTCCAGCAAAAATTTTCGCACCTCTTGCAGATGCATCATCTTTAAAAAAAGATGTTATTGTTGGATCTGATGTTATGGTTGTCAGGGAACTGACCGGTGGAATTTATTTCGGTGAGCCCCGCGGACATGATAAACATGAAGGGTTTAATACATTACGATATAAAAAATATGAAGTTGAACGCATTGCAAAAGTTGCATTTGAATTAGCTCGAAAACGAAATGGGCATGTTACATCGGTTGATAAAGCTAATGTTCTAGATAGTTCACAATTCTGGCGGGATGTGGTCCATGAAGTTCATCAAGATTATCAAGATGTCCCATTATCAGATATGTATGTAGATAATGCAGCTATGCAACTGGTTCGTGATCCCAAACAATTTGATGTGATTGTAACCCAAAATTTATTTGGAGATATTTTAAGTGATATAGCCGCCATGATTACGGGTAGTCTTGGGATGTTGCCATCGGCCAGTATCGGAGAAAAACACGCCATGTATGAACCTGTTCATGGCACTGCCCCGGAAATTGCCGGACAAAATAAAGCAAATCCAATTGCGATGATATGTTCTGTAGCTATGATGCTGGAAATCACATTAAACCAACCGGAAGCAGCGCAGCGACTAAATAACGCCATTGAATCTGTTTTAGAAAATGGAATTAGAACGATTGATATTGCTTCGTCAGATTCAACAATTGTTACAACTGATGGAATGAGAGATCAAATAATTCATGCGTTTCAACAAACGGATAAGTCTATTTTACATTCTCGTGAACTTGTAAGGGAATAAGCATGAGTGAAAAAATAATCATTTTTGATACCACGTTACGTGATGGTGAACAAGCGCCAGGTGCATCTTTGAATGTGTTTGAAAAAGTAGAAATTGCAAAACAGCTTGAACGATTAAATGTGGATGTGATTGAAGCAGGGTTCCCCGTTTCATCTCAAGGTCAATTTGAAGCGGTTCAGCGAATTGCAGGTTCTGTGAATGCAATTATCACTGGATTAGCCCGGACGATTGATGGAGATATTGATGCTTGTCACCAATCCTTGAAAGGGGCTGACCGTTATCGAATTCATACCTTTATTGGGACATCCGATATTCATATTAATGGAAAATTTGAATCAGTCCGCTACGGAAAATCCCTACCGGAAAAACAAGCTACTATTTTGAAAATGGCCACCGATGCAGTTCAGTATGCAAAAACATTTACAGATGATGTGGAATTTTCTGCGGAAGATGCCGGGCGTACAGATATTGGCTATTTATGCGAAATTATTGAAGCGGTTATTAATGCTGGTGCAACCACCGTCAATATTCCTGACACGACTGGATATACAATGCCTGAAGAGTTCGGCGTAAAGATCGCAGAATTAAAATCTCGCGTAAGCAATATTGACCAAGCAGTGATTAGCGTTCACTGTCATAATGATCTTGGGTTAGCTGTGGCTAACTCACTTTTTGCTGTGGCTAATGGTGCACGGCAGGTTGAGTGTACCATCAATGGGATTGGTGAACGTGCTGGTAATGCCAGTATGGAAGAATTTGTTATGTCGTTGAATGTTCGTTCAAATTTTTGGGATTTTCATACAGATATCAATACAAAAGAAATTTATAATGCCAGCAGAATGGTTTCTGGTTTTACGGGGATGCTTGTACAACCGAACAAAGCTATTGTTGGTGAAAATGCATTTGCCCATGAATCCGGTATCCATCAGGATGGAATGCTGAAAAACAGAGATACTTATGAAATTATGACGCCGGAATCTGTTGGAATAGTGAATAATAAAATCGTTTTGGGGCGTCATTCCGGACGCCATGGACTATCATCTAGATTGAAAGCATTAGGTTATGAAATTAGCGATGAAAAAATGGGAAATATCTACGAACGCTTTGTCTTTTTGGCTGATAAGAAAAAAGAAATATTTGATGAAGATTTAAGAGTTTTAATGGGAGATGAAGCCAAAAGTGAAATTGGGTTTTATGCTTTGGATTATCTTCATGTTAATTTAGGAACCACTATCATTGCAACAGCAACGGTTCGAATTAAGACAGAAGAAAAAATGCATGAGGAATCAGCAACAGGTGATGGACCGGTTGATGCCTGTTTCCGTGCTATTAATCGTGCCATAAATTTTCAAGAAATGGCAAAGTTGGAGCATTATCAAGTTCGATCTGTTACAGCTGGGAAGGGCGCTCAAGGTGAAGTAACTGTACGAATAAAAATTCAAGATAGCGCTTATTCTGGGAAAGGCGTTTCAACTGATACAATTCGTGCCAGTGCAAAAGCATATTTACAAGCGCTCAATCATTATGAATCCTTGAAAAATATGGAAAACGTCTTTGAAGAAATCACTGAAACTGTTTAAATCATGAGCGGAAAAACATTATTTGATAAACTATGGGAGAGTCACCTTGTCCGTGAAAATGAAGATGGGACCAGTCTTCTGTATATTGATCGGCAATTTATTCATGAAGTGACATCACCCCAAGCATTTGATGGAATGCGTTTGAAAAATCGTCTCTTGTGGCGAACCGAAGCAAATGTGGCGGTTCCTGATCATAATATTCCAACAAAAGATCGAGATAAGGGGATTGAAGATCCTATATCAAAATTACAAGTGGATACACTGGACAAGAATTGTGATTCCTATCAAATCAAAGAATTTAAAATGTCGGATCCGAATCAGGGCATTGTTCATATCATCGGGCCAGAGCAGGGATTGACACTGCCCGGCATGACTATCGTTTGCGGAGATTCTCACACATCAACTCACGGTGCTTTGGGTTCATTAGCATTTGGAATTGGTACATCAGAAGTTGAGCATGTATTAGTAACCCAATGTTTGATTCAGCAAAAATCCAAAAATATGCTTATCAAAGTAGATGGCGAATTGAAACAAGGCATCACTGCAAAAGATCTAATTTTATTTATAATCGGCAAAATTGGTACAGCTGGGGGGACAGGCTATGCAATCGAATTTGGCGGCAATGCGATTAAAGCCTTATCCATAGAAGGGCGAATGACTGTTTGCAATATGACCATTGAAGCTGGCGCGCGGGCGGGTTTAATCGCTGTGGATCAAAAAACTTTGGACTATGTAAATGGGAAACCATTTTCTCCTAAAGGTGAATTATGGGAACAAGCTCGTGAATATTGGGAAACCCTACAAAGTGATAAAGATGCTGTATTTGATAAAATAATTGAAATAAATGCCAACGATATAAATCCTATGGTTACTTGGGGAACATCACCTGAATTAGTTGTGGATGTTGAAAGTAAAATTCCTTTTTCAACTAATGGAAAAATTCAACCAGCATTGGATTACATGGGATTAGAAATGGGAATGCCCATAAAAGATATTTTGTTGGATAAAATATTTATTGGGTCTTGTACAAATTCCAGAATTGAAGATTTAAGGGAAGCAGCAAAAGTAGTTGAAGGTAAAAAAATTGCTGATTCTATCAAATTGGCGATGGTTGTTCCTGGGTCAGGCCCCGTAAAAGAACAAGCTGAAAAGGAAGGGTTGGATAAAATATTTCTGAATGCAGGTTTTGAATGGCGGGAACCCGGCTGTTCTATGTGTTTGGCTATGAATGCGGATCGTTTAGAATCAGGTGAACGCTGCGCATCAACATCGAACCGAAATTTTGAAGGTCGCCAAGGGCAAGGCGGGCGGACACATTTGGTGAGCCCTGCCATGGCCGCTGCTGCTGCAATTAAAGGTCATTTTGTTAATGTGACAACCAATTGGAATAATTAAGATGGAAAAATTTCAATCATTTACCGGTATTGTAGCACCATTAAACCGTGCCAATATTGATACTGATGCGATTATCCCAAAACAGTTTTTAAAATCTATTCACCGGACTGGTTTTGGTCCAAACTTATTTGATGAATGGCGGTATTTAGATCATGGTGAGCCAGGTCAGGATTGCAGCAACCGCCCCCTAAATCAAGATTTTGTTTTAAACCAAAATCGATATAAAAGTGCATCTATTTTATTAACTCGTGAAAATTTTGGATGTGGTTCCAGCCGTGAACATGCTCCTTGGGCTTTGGAAGATTATGGCTTCAAGACGATTATAGCAGAAAGTTTTGCAGACATTTTTTATAATAATTGTTTCAAAAATGGGATTCTACCAATCACGTTAGATATGGAAATAATTCAATCTCTTTTTGAAAAAACGGAATCAGAACCGGGATTCGCTTTAATTGTGAACTTGGATGAGCAGTCATTAATTGACTCTTCCGGTAATACATTAGTTTTTGAACTGGAAAAATTCAGGAAGGATGCCTTATTAAAAGGACTGGACGAAATTGGCCTGACCTTAGCCCATGAAGGAGTGATAAGAGCATTTGAGACAAACCACCAGAAAAAATACCCTTGGCTATTTGCAACATGATAAACGTGCAATTAAAAATGATTGAATTATTT
>Ga0209091_10001065_pt1 | contig 24792 bp, 26 predicted proteins | sample ArcticOcean_MG_C_6_FD_187438 | JGI IMG/M metagenome (GOLD analysis project Ga0209091, IMG submission 187438) | Marine microbial communities from western Arctic Ocean - ArcticOcean_MG_CB8_128 (SPAdes) (version 2) | ecosystem: Environmental > Aquatic > Marine > Oceanic | place: Arctic Ocean...
ACTCCCTCAAATTCGTTCGCTATATAAGCTGACCCATTGTCAATAGCCCGACCACCAAATGCATCGAACGAAGGCCCGGCTTCTAAATAAAGGTCTGCTCTTGGATTTAGCCAGCGCATAAAAGGATCTCCAGAGAACCCAAGCAATAAAGTGACAATAGCTTTTCTTCGATCAGCTTCCCCGACGATTCTTATAGTTGGTATTTCCATTTGCTATCTCCCTCTGAAAGAATGCATCCAGTATTCTATGGGCCTGAATAGTAACTCTCAATATTAACCAACCGTTATTCCGCAAGAATATGAATAAAGGTGAGATGGAACCACCCTAGTTATTAAAAATATCTAGGGGGAGCACTGCAGTTACTCCTACATTTGGGGAGTCCACTAACTGGCTAATACGAAGATCAACAGCCACGCTTGCAATAACATAGGCTTGATTCCGATTATAACCATATTCTAAAATTATATATTCAATAATTCCGTCAAGGGCGTTTCTCGCTGCAAGATTTATGTTATTTGATAAATTGCTGAGACCAGGCACTACATCTGATGCCAAGTAATTCATATTGGGCGGGACCGTTCCAGAGCTTTTAACAGGAATTCCTGTAACTGCATAAAATCGGCGGGAAGGTATGTCTAGTACCTTGGACATGCCCTCGTAGTGTGGGCCACGTGAAAGGTTAGGTCCATTCTTAATTATTTCAGTGGTTACCCAGATGTTTGCCGACATTTCAATTGCCGTGCCTGACACCTCCCCATCTCCTTGGGCAAAATGCATATCACCAATGGCAAGACCACACCCGGCGATGTAGCAGGGGAGATAGATTGACACACCAGCTTGTAAATATCGTATGTCCATATTGCCACCGTGTTCCCTTGGTGGAATAGTCCTTAAACATTCGTTCGGTGCACTTCCATCAGGGCCACAAATGGATTCTGGGGTAGCGCCTTCTGAGAAAGGCAAGGATACCTGCCCACCAGCATTTGCTAACTTCTGTTCGCGCTGAAGTATATCCGACAACTGAGCAGGGCCAGGAAGAACGGAAACGACTCCTGGGAAGCTAGCATTGGGAATCCGCACACCCGGAATATCATCACTTTCGGCAAACTCACGATTTAGCCTCCAAACAGCTAGAAATTCTCCTCCCACTAGGTCAGGGACAAAGCCGCTACTTCCACCACGAGTAAATCCATATTTACCGGGGTCAATGTTTAAAATAGTTACTTTCAAGACATCACCTGAGTCTGCTCCTTCAATATAGACTGGGCCAGACATCGGATGAACTGCTCCAAAATTTCTTTTTAAATCCTCTGGCTCTACGTCCTGCACTTCTATCGCACCAAGCACGTCGTTAGCATCGCGAGCGCGAAATAAAATGGTTTGACCGGGATGCGCTCTATAATTGATAGGAATATCTGGGTGCAAACGATTTATACATCCAGGGTCTTCAATGCAATTTTCTCCTGTTCCGCCAATAATTATGATTTCATTTTCTGCAGAAAAAACAGACGTGGCTAAGACGGCAAAAATAACTAAATTCATAATTTTAATCATAATGATTCTCTCCTAAGACCATTCGCCCACAATAGTATGTATAGGGGTGCAATGGAACCATTCTGACTTATCGGGGAGTGCCCCTAGAGGGTATGCGCTAGCAGTTGATCTGGTTAGTGCAATTGCCAGCGGAGACGAAGCGGCTAAGGCTAACATAGCTCCCTTGTTTGCAGAATTCGCACCAGCTGTAGCCGTTCGCTCAAGTGCAGTAGGGGAAGACTCCGCGGATGCTAGTTTTGCCGGTCAGCATCTAACAGTGCTGAATGTCATGGATGCCGAGTCTGTGATTACGGCTATACAGCAAGTTCATGCCTCCGCCTATACCGCAGAAGCGATTGCCTATCGCGCTAAGATGGGCGTTGAAGGCGAGCCCGCTATAGCCGTTGTCATTCAACAACAGATAAGGAGCGAAGTTGCCGGGGTCATGTTTACCAAGAACCCTATTACGAACACGAATGAACGGTATATCGAAGCTAGCTGGGGCCTAGGCGAGGCTGTGGTTGCCGGCATGGTTGTTCCCGACAGTTTTCGCATATCTAGTGAGGGGAACATACTTGAGCAGGTGTTGGGCGACAAAGATGTCGAGCTCGTTGCGGTGGCTGAAGGCGAGACCGCAGAGCAGGACGTCGACCAGATTAGGCAAAGTTCTCTCTGTCTTAGTGAGGATCAGCTGAATAGCTTGCATAGTCTTGCTCTAAACTGCGAGGCCACCTACGGTGAGCATATTGATATCGAATGGGCATTTCACGATGAGCAACTTTATCTATTGCAATGCCGCTCAATAACAATGTGATAGCCAAACCAATTCAGCTGCTCTTTACTACCCTAATTGGCTCTATCTCTTACCCCACGGAAGCTTTAGAATAATTTTGAGGAGTGGATGAATATTCGCCGTTGCTAATTTACCGAACCATAAGCTGTTGAATACTATGAAAGATTTCTTCGAAAGATCGAAATCCCAATCCGTCGCTGAGAAAAAGGGTAAGCATTCCGTTTCGAGCAAGAACGATGTGCAGCAATTCTTGTCCAAAGTTGCGTCTTTGCCCAAGACCAGCGGTGATGCGAAGCTGATTTTCTCTCTGGATGCTACTGCGAGTAGGCAGAGCACGTGGGATGTAGCAAGCCAGCTCCAGAATGAGATGTTTCTCTGTGCTCAGTCACTGGGAGGCCTCAATGTTCAGCTATGTTACTTCCGTGGTTTCGGCGATTTTTTTAGTAGCGATTGGCAGGATAATGCGGATGATATTTTGCGTATCATGTCATCGATTCAATGCCAAGCAGGTGCCACACAACTGCATCGCTTGCTGCAACATGCCATCGATGAAAACCAGCAGAAGACAATCAAGTGCCTTATCTATATTGGCGATGCTATGGAGGAGAACATCGACCTATTGGCACAGCTTGCCGGAAAGCTAGGTTTGCTGAACGTGCCACTGTTCATGTTTCAAGAACGGCGTGATCCAGTAGCAATGGCAGCTTTCAAAGAGCTTAGTCGCTTGTCCGGTGGGGCTTATTCCCAGTTTGATAGTGCCAGTGCTGATCAGCTAAAGGACTTGCTAAAAGCAGTCGCTATCTATGCTGCGGGTGGGCTGAAGGCGCTGCAAAAATTCAGTGCCGCCTCGTCCAGCGGTGTGAAGTTAATAGAGCAGCAGCTTAGGAAATAGTTGTGGTTCTAGCAAAACAGGTAGATAGACTCGTATGATTTTTCGGTTACTGCTGCTTCTGTTACTACCTGTGATGGCTTACTACTTTGTTAGATCCATAAGCCAGCGCTTCACTCTGACTCCTCGGCAGAACACGTTCTTATTTTTCCTAGTAGCGAGTCTCTTGGTGGTTGGTGTGATGATCGCGATAGGCAGATTACCCTTTCAATTCATCTTGGCTCCTATCGGTGTTGCTGCGACGTTTCTTCTTAGGATGTTGCCCACTCTCTTGCGCTTTCTTCCTATGTGGCACCTCTTCAAGGGACGAATAGCGGCCGCGAAGCCGCCGAATAGAGATCAAGTCTCAACCATCCGCACCGAATTCTTCGAGATGGAATTGCAACACGACGATGGCAGCATGGATGGAGTAGTGCTCAGGGGAAATTTTTCCAAGAGGAGGCTTTCCACACTGCAGTTACCGGATTTGCTCGAGCTATATCAAGAATGTCGAGCCGATGCCGATTCGGCACAGGTGCTAGAGGCCTACATCGATCGGGCATTTCCCGATTGGAGGGAGCACGCTCAGGCGGGATACGAGGGAAGTGCAGCGATTGCCGACGAGTCATTGATGACACAAACGCTGGCGTTAGAAATATTGGGGTTGGATGAGACTGCGGATAAGGAGCAGGTAACCAAGGCCCACAGGAGCCTAATGCAGAAGATGCACCCTGATAGGGGTGGCAGTGATTATCTTGCGCAGAAGATCAATGCGGCGAAAGACTTCTTAATGCAGAAGCTCTAAGGGCTATCCTTGAATTTTCAATTTAAGAGCTACCCGTTTTATCTGCTCAATTTGATTATGCGCTTTTCTTCTTATTGAGGAAAACTTCAACGATTGCCTGCGCATCAGGTGTTTCCAGCAGTCTGGCGAATTCTTTTAGCTCAAAGTCGATTGTGTCAGAAACAGTGTCTAGTTGGCCGCGTTTAATAAGCGCTTTGCTCGACTGAACAGAGTCTGTGGGCAGGGCGGCAAGTTCCCTAGCCTTGTCCATTGCATATTCCAAATATTGATCCTGTGGTAGCACCTCGTTGATGATTCCGTATTCTTTCGCCTTACTAGCTGAGAACCTACCGCCTAGCAGCAGTAATTCCGATGCACGTGCGTGGCCGATCTGCTTAGGAAGCAAATAGCTAGATCCCGCTTCTGGGCATAGACCGAGACGAGTGAATGGCAGCTGTAGGAAGCAATTTTCAGAGGCGTAGATCAGGTCGCAGTGAAACAAAAGCGTAGTACCTATGCCAATGGCGAGCCCGCTAATGGCAGCGACGATCGGTTTCTTCGATTCATTCAGAGCATTCATAAAGGCAACCGAGGGACGCTCGGTTGTGGGGGTGTTGCTCGCAAGGAAACTGCTCACATCATTGCCGCTGGTGAAGCAATCATCCACGCCGCGTATCAGAGTCACATTGACGCTAGCTTCTTCGTTTGCCTGACGCAGACCCGCTGCGAGTGCGGTATACATGCCCGGTAGAAGAGCGTTCTTCTTCTCAGGTCTATGAATTTCGATGACAAACACCTGACCATCAAGGCTGTATTTAACGTTCTTATCCGCCGACTCGTTCATTCCGTTTCCTTGTGCTCAATACCTTGATACGAAGCCCATTTTAGTGGAAATAGCATTCGAAGTAGAGGACTAATATGTTTCAGAATCTGCTGAAGACGTTTTACTAACTGTAACTGCCCAGATAACACTTTCAGCATTCAGTGTTAGAATGAGCAGGTATATCATAATTTGAGGTTGATCAGGCATGACACTAATTCGCAATGAAGATGTTATTCAAAGTGTTGCAGATGCGCTGCAGTATATTTCCTATTATCATCCAATCGATTTTATAACAGCGGTTCATGAGGCTTACGAACGAGAAGAGTCGTCAGCAGCAAAAGATGCGATGGCACAGATACTCATTAATTCTCGCATGTGCGCCGAGGGGAGGCGGCCCATATGTCAGGACACCGGCATAGTAGTTGTTTTCTTAAAAGTTGGGATGCAGGTGCAATGGGAAGGCGATATGGCCCTCGAGGCAATGGTCAATGAGGGTGTGCGCCGCGCGTATCTTCATCCTGACAATGTGCTTAGGGCTTCGATCGTGAGCGATCCGGCTGGTGCGCGTAAAAACACCAGAGACAATACGCCTGCGGTCATACACATGCAGATTGTTCCCGGTAGTGAGATCGAAGTGAAGCTGGCGGCGAAGGGCGGAGGATCAGAGAATAAGTCAAAGTTGGTCATGTTGAACCCAAGTGACAGCATCGTAGATTGGGTAGAGAAGACATTACCAACGATGGGTGCAGGTTGGTGTCCACCTGGCATGCTAGGAATCGGCATTGGTGGCACAGCGGAGAAGGCAGCTCTACTCGCCAAAGAATCGCTGATGGATCCAATCGATATTCATGAGCTTCGCGCGAGAGGACCTAGCAATCGTATCGAAGAATTGCGTCTCGAGATTATGGATCGGGCCAATTCTCTCGGCATCGGCGCACAGGGTCTCGGTGGTTTAACCACAGTCTTGGACGTAAAAATTCTAGACCATCCGACACATGCAGCATCGCTGCCTGTCGCCATGATTCCTAACTGCGCGGCTACTCGTCACGCGCACTTCACGCTTGACGGCAATGGTATAGCAGAATTCGCACCACCAAGTCTGGATCTATGGCCAGAGATCGTCTGGGATGTAGGCCCGCGCGCACGAAAGGTAAATCTCGATACGCTCACTCCTGATGCGATAACGAGTTGGGAGCCCGGCGAAACTCTGCTGCTCTCTGGCACTATGTTGACCGGTAGAGATGCCGCACATAAGCGACTGCTCGCGATGTTGGAGAAGGGAGAGGGCTTGCCCGAGGGGGTTGACTTCAACAATAAATTTATTTACTACGTCGGTCCTGTTGATGCTGTCAGAGATGAAGTGATAGGACCGGCTGGGCCGACGACTGCGACACGCATGGATAAATTTACCGATGAGCTGCTCGAGAAGACAGGCTTGATCGGAATGATCGGTAAAGCCGAGCGAGGTAAGGAGGGCATCGAGGCTATTAAGAAACACAAAGCGGTGTACTTGATGGCCGTGGGTGGCGCTGCCTATTTGGTTTCCAAAGCAATCCGTAAGGCAAGAATCGTCGCGTTCGAAGATCTAGGCATGGAGGCTATCCATGAGTTCACAGTTGAGGAAATGCCGGTAACTGTAGCTGTAGACGTGAATGGCACTTCGGTTCACCAAACTGGACCAGCAATCTGGAAAAAGAAAATTGCGGAAGGGCATGCTATTGAAGTGAAGTGAAATGAAATAGGGGGCTTCTAGTTAGCCCCTATCGCTTCGAGCGCAATATTTGCTTAGTGTCCATCAGCTTTCTTCGCGCTTATCGAACTTGGGACGTGCTTGATCGTATTGGCATATCTTGAATAGAGCTGCTTTGTTAATCCAATCGTACTCAATCCAGTCTGAAAATAATTTAGCCACTGCTTACTGTTGAGATAAAAATTGCGATGTGCGCGCCAACCCTTCTTTCAGTATCGAAGGTGTGTTGGCATATCCAATTCGGATATACCCCTCCATTCCTAATGATGAGCCAGGCGTGAACATCACCCCAGTCTCTTCTAGCAGTAAAATACAGAAATCACGCGAACTCATTAGCAGGTCATATTTCAACAAAGCGGTAGTGCCAGAACGTGGTTTAACCCATGAAATTCGCGGCTGGGTATCTACCCAAGCTTCTAATACCTCTAGATTACCGCGTGTTATCGATTGACTACGCTCTAACATACGCTGTTTGTTCTCCAATGCAATGGTAGCAAAATGGTCGTCGATCATGCCGATTGAGATCGTGTCATAGTCGCGATGCCTTGATACTTTTTCAATCAGCTCTTCTGCTGCTGCAATCCAACCCAGACGCAAACCCGCTAGGGAAAATGCTTTGGACATGCTCGCGGTACTGATACCTTTTTCATAAATGTCGGCTATTGATGTCGTCATTCCAGAGCCTTCCTGATTTGTGCCGCGATAAACTTCATCACACAGTATCCACGCCCCTGCAGAACGAGCAATGCCTACAATTTCTTGCAACATAGCTTCATCCATCAACGCGCCGGTCGGATTATTCGGGTTATTGATCGCAATCAAGCGTGTGCCTGGCAAAGCCAGCGCGCGTAACTCTTCCAGATCAGGTAGAAATCCGTTTTCTTCACGCAGCTGCAAATGATGTACATCAGCACCAATACTGGCGGGAATGGAGTAGTGCTGCTGGTATGTAGGTACGACAGATATCACCCGATCACCTGATTCAACCAACGTCTTGTGGACAAGCATATTCGCACCAATTGCGCCGTGGGTTACGACTACATTCCCCGCTTCTTGGTGTGCGTAGAGTGTTGCAATCGCTGCACGTAACCGATCAGAGCCTTCAATCGCGCCATAGGTCATCTTCATCGTCATCAACTCAGAAAGGCTGGTTTCATCCTTGCCGGCAAGAGCTAACAGTTCAGCTATAGTCAGGCTTTCCACGCAGGTTTCTGCCAAATTCCATTCGCATTTGGTTTCCCACTCGTTCATCCATATTTCGACACCAAAAGGTTCGATTTGCATATTTAGTTTCCTTTCGGCTGGCAGTCGCAGCGCTCTTGGTGAATATCGCGCCAGGACACAATCAGTCGCACATATCTTCGTAAGGGTTCTCGAGTTCCAAGGATATTTCTCGAGTCAGTCCTGTCACAGAAAGATTGCCGGTGCTCAGCTCGATAGACTCGCTTCCTAGCACATTGTGATCGAACTTATAGATCGTACGGTTCTCGCCAGCCATCGCAGAGTCGTCATACTCTTGTGAGGCCTGCGCTACGGTTTCGTTGAGCGACCTATACTTACTAATCGCCTTTTCTCCGTGCCGCTTTGTCAGCATCTTCTCTACGACATGTGGCGCAAGTACCGAGGCGCTCGCGTTGTTGCCGCCGAACCCCTTCGAATTAATTATGACAGCATCCATGGCCTGCTTACCTACGTCTCTATGCTTAAGAAGATAATCGACGTTGCTGTGAGCAACGTCGTCAGCGATCTCATCTACAGTAAGAATGCCTGGAATAATTCCCTGGGCCCAAACGCCAAGACTTGCAGTGATCTGATCCCCTGAGGATGAGGCTAGCGAGTGACCAATATAGGATTTCACTGCGGCAACTGGCCAGCTCTGAATGCCAAAGGTCTCCGCTATCTGATTAATGATATGTGATTCGGTCTGTCGGTTCTTTAGGGTGCCGGTGCCGTGTGCTTGCACGTAACTGCGAGTCGCTAATCCCTCTTGCCCAATAATGTTCTTCGTGGCGGCGGCGGCCTTGGCCAACGAAATGTAATTGCCCAAGCCTGGGCTGGCTATGGATTTCTTAAAGCCATCGGCGTTGATAAACACATCGTTAACGCCGCCATAGATATTAGCACCAAGCTCCATCGCTAATTCATCGTCGAAAAGCACGATACACTGCGCCGATTCCGCGAGAGTAAACCCGGCGTTATATCCAAAAGGTCTGCAAGCGCGACGCAAGTCGGGCATCTCATTTTTGGATAATTTATCAAGTTGCCGCAAACTAGCGTCATCGGCGAGTGCGCCCATCGTGCCAAATCCGTCGAAAATCTCTGGCACCAAGGGCGCCTCGCTGGTGCCGACGAGAACAACTCTGTGGCTTCCCGATTGTATGTCGCGAATGCCCTGGCGAAGGTTGTATAAGAATGTTGCGCAGGCGGCCACATTGGTGCCAGTTGTCCCTAAATTTCCTAATAGGTAGGCATTGATGAAGTCGGCAGGCATCTCGGCATAACCTAATGGCAGTTGCTTCGAGGTGACTTTCTTGCCAAGTAGGCGTGCCTGCATCATGCCACCGTAGCCATTGTAATCGAGTTGACCCATTCCGCTGCCGGCGTAAACAGCTATCTGATCGGCCGCGACATTCTGCTTCACTATCTCCCAGTCGATACCCATGGAATTAATCGCATCGGATGCGGCGAATACCGTTAGCTGCAAGCCACGTGGGTGGTTCCTAGCAGGATACAAGGCGGCAGGATCAAAGCCAGATGGTAATTGCCCAGCACTATGCACAGCTGTCTCGCGACTACATTTTAGCGATACCTCGAAGTTTTCCGCTGTGCTTACTCTAACTTGTCCCTCAAGGTCCGGATCGGAGACGCTCCATCCTGCAGGCAATGGTGTGGGTAAATCTTTTTTTCGTAACATGAATGCCAGCGGCTGATCCGATGTGGGCCCTAAGGCGGCATTTCTTAGGTAAGGCAATAGATCTGGGTCGAATAGATTGTTTTCCAGGCCTCGAATTAGTGTGCCTTGCTTGAGCGTCGGTCCTAGTTGAGCAAGGTACTCATCGAGATTGACTTCAACTGAGTTGCCGTCAGTCCATTTCCCTTCGCTTTTTTTAAGCTGTCCGGTAAGTGCGGCGAGACTATTGTAAGTGGCTTGCACCTGGTCAGAGGGCAGGGCATCGATGACCATGCGTCGGTAGCCGTGATGGCCCGAACTACGACCTGCTGCATTGATTCCGCCGAATCCTGTGATTACAGGTAATCTCGCCATTGTTCTTTCCTTCGTTTGTGTAGGCCTTGTGCTGGATGCATCATGGTAAATACGTCTATAAGACTATAGTGGGATATTTTCAGAAAACTTTAGGCTATATTGGACAGTAATTAGGGCATAGCGGCCAGATTGCTCTTCCTGCCCTAAGCACAAACTAAAGGCCGTTGAGAAATTGTGCTTACGAGCTACCGCCTTGAACAACTTGCATAAAGCCTGCGCCACACATAGCATGAGAGCGTAAAACCCAAACCAGTCAGCATTCCTTGGAGGAATCATGAATATTAAAAAGCTAGCCACAACATGCCTATTGCTGGGCGGAATAAGCGTTGCAGCTACTGTTTTAGCTCAGGATGACCGATTCGCCAATGTAACCATTGAGACCGTGCCGGTTACTGGCAATATCTCGATGTTGATTGGATCAGGCGGCAACATTGGCGTATCCGCAGGTGATGACGGGTTGTTGATCATCGATGATCAGTACGCGCCTCTGGCGGCTAAAATTCGAGCAGCTCTTTCGCAGTTAGGCTCCGACACTCCGAAGTTTCTCCTTAATACGCACTTTCATGGGGATCACACCGGAGGCAATGCAGACTTCGGCGCAGCGAGTATTATCATCGCTCATGAAAACGTGCACGGTAGGTTAGTAGCTGGAGATTCGCCAAGTACGGCTTTGCCTGTAATCACTTTCGATGATGATGTTACCGTTCACTTCAATGGCGAGGACATCACCCTGATCCATATGCCAAGAGGGCACACCGATACCGATAGTGTCGTGATGTTTGAAGACAGTAATGTCATTCATATGGGCGATCACTTTTTCAACGGTGGCTTCCCCTTCGTCGACCTTGCAAGTGGCGGAACAGTTCAAGGCTATATTAGTAATCTAGAAAAGGCTCTGTCGTGGATCGACGATGACACGTCGGTCATTCCAGGTCACGGACCGCTGGGCACTAAAGCGGATCTGCTAGCCTTCTATAATGTAGTAAAAGACACATCGACTACTATTCGTGTCATGAAGTCACAGCAGATGAGCGCGGCAGAAGCTGTCTCTGAAGGCTTGGGTGACGAATACGAATCTTGGGGACAGGGATTCATCAACGAGCAGCGTTGGATAGAAACTGTCTTTGCAAGCTATCCCCGATAGTTGGACGGCAGCAAACCGGTACCCTCTAGTGCTACGGAGTTCGCCTCGCCGGATTTTTCGATGAGGCATCACCTGTTATGAGCAATAACGATGAAATGCAATCAAGCTTGAAGCAACTTCACCAGGGGTTGGGTATTCCCGCGGACTATGTAGAAAGCTGTGTGCTCCCACTGTGCATTGAACCCGCCGTGCTCGTTGATACAGAGCTCGACTTCTATCAGCGTCAGCAGAGATTAACGCCCGCAGCATTCTCTGCGTGGTCACAAATGCGCGAGGCAGCGACTAGCCAGGGTATTTCACTGTTCCTAATTTCTGCCTTTCGCGGCTATCAATATCAGCATGATCTTATTGCAGCCAAGCTAGAAAAGGGGCAGGTGATAGAGGCGATCCTACGAGTGAATGCTGCTCCTGGCTACAGCGAACATCACAGCGGGCGCGCGGTCGATCTTGGAACTATAGGCTGCGATGCGCTTAGTGAAAATTTTGGAAAAACTAAAGCTTATCAATGGCTTGTAGAGAATTCTGATAGCTATGGATTCAGCCTGACTTATCCTCGCGACAACCCCTTCGGTATAGATTTCGAACCCTGGCACTGGTGCTATACTCAGAAATAACTTCCTTAGACAAACGTAAATGAAAGGGGTAATCTAGAAGTCGAACTACTAAGTAGGAGAGGGGATGTTCGAGAACAGCCACCAGGTGCACTTCTTAACGCATTATCTGAATACTTCTGTATTTAGCTCCCTTACTCAAACTCAATTTTCTACTCTGATCCCTCGAACAATTTCTAATTACTATTCGCTAGCGGCGACTGTCATTTTTTTTGACAGCTGTTGCTGTTCCCTGGCGCCTGAAAATTGATCGAGAACAAATTCACAACTACATAGGAGGGTAATATCTAAACCAAGAGTACTTGCAATTCGCCATTTTGAATAAAATCAGGAGAGTGTAATTTATGACTAATGAATTCCAAATCGTGTATCACAATATAGATCAAACCGAAGCGATCAGCGAAGCCGTACAAAAGCGGATAGACAAGCTGGAGCGTTATTGTGAGCATATTATAAATGGCCGAGTAGTATTAGATTCCCCGCATAACAATCACCATAAGGGGAAGGTTTATTCGGTTACATTAGAGATTCACACACCAGAGTTAGAGGTTCGAGTAAATCAAGATCAACATGATAACCACGCACATGAAGATTTATATGTCGCTATTCGTGATGCCTTCAACGTTGCGGAGCGGCAGTTCAAGTCCATCGACAAAAAGCATAGGGCAACACCGCTGCATCAAGAAATCGAAGCTATGGCGCTAGATGCCGATCAGGCTGAGAAAGAAGTTATAGATGAGGAAGAAGTTATGGAAGAGATCAATAGCGAGGCTGCAGCCTAAGGCGGCAGAAAGTACATGGACGATGCAACAAGAAAGGAAATTGAGGCGGCAACTTTTCGAAGGCTGCTGCAACATTTAGATGACAACAAGGATGTTCAAAATATTGATCTGATGAACCTGGCAAGCTTTTGTAGAAATTGCTTGTCGAAATGGTATGTAGCAGAGGCAGGGTCTCGTGGCACGGATATTGATTACGAATCCGCGCGAAAAATAGTCTACGGTATGCCATACCCCGATTGGAAGTCCAAATATCAATCGGAAGCCAGTGCGGAAAAGTTGCAGAAACTAGATAGTCGATCAGCTGACTAACTAGTTGTAATGCACATCGAGGGAAATCTCTGCTTTTGAGCTTGGAGATTTCCTTTTTTTTGTTTCCTTCACGGTCTACTTTTAGAACATAGCTGGCGTTATTCGAGCAAAATTCTTGAATACCAATAATGCCCGCTGTCGGCCCAAAGCGGACTATTGGATAAATCCCTGCCTTCTAATTTTTCTTATTACAGCACATAAAGCAATAGTCGGCTCACCGCTCAGCCTGAGCGTGCTTATTCTCCTCATTCCTTTAGTTCGCTCCTATGTCTTCTCCGCAAGAAATAGCTTGTTCCGAACCAAGCTACGGTACTCAATTGGAGTCACTGCGGTTACCTTCTTGAACAGGCTAGTGAAATAACTCGCATCTTGATAGCCAACCATATCGGCGACTTCGGATACTGCTAGATTACTCTGCTTCAATAACTCTTTGGCGTGCTCGATTCTAAGGCTCTGCAGATATTGCAGTGGTGAAGCATTGGTGGCCAATTTGAATCTACGATTTAAGGACCGTACGCTGAGTTTGAATCTTTTCGCTAGGCTGCTAATGACCACATCCGCTTGATAGTTTTGGTCCAGCCACTCCTGTACTTTTATTATTTCTTCATCATGGTGGCTGCGCTGTTGATCTTCATTCAGTAGCAGTGACTCGTAGGAACGTTTCAACTCATGGGTAAACTGCCGCGCTATTTCTCTGGCTATCGAATCACCATATAGCTGCTCCACAAAATGCAGCATGAGATCGCGTACTGCATTGATACTTCCGGTGCAGTAGAGTCTCTCGTCGCTGGTGATGAAGCGTTTTCTCTGCAGTTTTATGTTGGGGTAGCGCTGTGTAAATTCATCGAAGAAGCGCCAGTGGGTGGTAGCAGATCTGCCTTGGAGTAGACCAGCCTCAGCCAGGAAATAACTTCCGGTCACGATCGAGCAAAGGGTGCTGCCAGCCGTGTATTGTTGTACAAGCCAGTTCATCATCGGTTTTAGTTTGGGGAGTGACGACCTAGGATTTCCCCAGATGCCAGGTATGAAGATAAGGTCGCTGTTGCTTATGCTCTCTAGTGTAGTGTGACACTTGATATGTATCCCGCCGCTGAGTACAAGTTCGGTAGCGTCAGTGCCAGAAGCTAAATCAATAGTGACGAGCTTGTCCAGTTGCCGACGAGACCTAGCCATATCGTTAGCAGCACTCAGCATTTCTAAGGGAATAGTAACAGTTGAACCCAGTGCTTTAGGGACGGCTATTATGGTTACATGTTTCATAACGGCTTCAAAGATGGTTCTAGTGACTTAATATTCGACAGCGAGAACATAGTAAACCTTGCGACCAGTTGGTGACTCTATCTCTATTTCACTGTCGACTTCCTTAGCTAAAAGAGCTCGGCCCAAGGGCGCATCAATGCTGATATGGCCTTTCTGAGGGTCTAATTCATCGGGGCCGACTATTTTATACTTGAGTGTGTTCGCCTCTTCATCTTCGAGCGTGACGATTGCGCCGAAATAGATCTTGTCTGGATTGGTAGGGGGCTCGAAAACTACGGTCATCTCCTCAAGTCGCTTGCTGAGATACCTCACTCTGCTATCTATCTCGCGCAGACGCTTCTTACCGTAGATGTATTCGGCATTCTCCGAGCGATCGCCCTGTGCGGCGGCCTCGGAGACTGATTGGGTAATCACTGGGCGCTCGACTTTCCAGAGCTGATGTAACTCTGCTTTCATTGCTTTTTCGCCCTCAGCGGTAATGTATTTTGCGCTGGGCGGTCTTGGTGGACGATATCTGCTCATTCGTTCAGGAATCCAGACCAAGACTTAACTGGTCTTTATCATTTTCATGGTTCGAACTTTTTGTACCTGAATTTCCGGTAAGCGGAATTAATTTGACACCCATGCCAAGTAGTCGAACTGGTTTGTTGCCACGAGCGAAGCCTTGTTCGCAAAGCGCTCTATAATTATTGGCATCAAGTGTGGGGGATATCATCTCTACTGTAGTGCCTACGAAGTCATGAAACTTAATTTTTACAAATTGCTTCTGGATTTGGTAGCTGTCTTTCAGGTTTTGTATTCTCTTTAGCAATTGCTTCTCGAGATCAGGTAATGCATTGAGGCAGCTTTCGAGCGAGGGTAAATCCTCAGCAAAGGTGTTCTCAACGCTAACTGATTTTCGAATGCGGTCAGTTTGTACAGGACGGTTATCGATTCCCTGGCTAAGATTGTACAAGCGGTCACCGAATGAGCCGAAGTATTTTCGCAGTTCTTCCTCGCCAAGTAGTCTCAGGTCTTCGCAGCACTCCAAATTTAGGCGCTTCATTTTAGCCGCAGTGACTTTTCCGACGCCGTGCAACTTTTTGACCGGTAGAGTGGCGACGAAAGCTTGGACTTGTTCGGGGCGAATCACGAACTGCCCATCGGGTTTCTTCCAATCGCTGGCGATCTTGGCTAGAAATTTGTTCGGAGCGATGCCCGCTGAGATAGTTATACCAATGTTGTCGTGTACTTCTCGGCGAATAGCCTCGGCAATACGGGTGGCACTGCCATCGAACTGGCTGCAGTCACTAACATCTAAAAAAGCCTCGTCGAGGGAGAGGGGCTCGATCAGCTGCGTATAATTCTGAAAAATTTCGTGGATGAGCTTGGAGGCTTCCCGGTACTTCTCCATATCGGGACGAATGATTATAAGGTCGGGACAAAGCTTGCGTGCCATGGCAGAAGCCATCGCCGAATGGATGCCGAATTTTCTCGCCTCATAGTTGCAGGTAGCGACTACTCCGCGTCGATTGGGTGAGCCACCCACTGCAATTGGTAGGTTGGCTAGATCTGGATTGTCGCGCATCTCTATTGATGCATAGAAGCAGTCGCAATCGCAGTGAATGATTTTTCGGTAACTGTCCATGGCGATATCTAATTTGGCAATGCCTGCCAAAACTACAGCAGGCCCCCACAGAAGTAAATGTGATCGGGCTTACTGCATGATCGTATTGGTCTAGGCGTTGCTTTTCTCAAACTCTTGCATAAAATTTACAAGGGCTTCACAGCCAGCCATCGGCATGGCGTTGTAGATTGAGGCTCGAATTCCACCGACATCACGATGTCCTTTCAGTGCATAGAGGCTATTGGCCTCAGCCTGCTCCAAGAAGCTATCTAGAAAGTCTTCATTGAGCATCTTGAAGGTTACGTTCATTATTGACCGATGAGCCGGATCTGCTGTACCGAAGTAGAAGTCGGTGCTATCAATATAATCGTAGATCAATTTAGCTTTGGCTTCATTTTGCATCTCCATTTTCCCTACACCACCCTGGTCTTTAAGCCATTCCATTACTAGCGACATCATGTAGATGGCGAAGGTGTTGTTGGTATTGGCTAATGAATGCTGATCAGCGTAGGTCTTGTAATTCAGTAGCCCTGGAGTTTCAGGAAGTGGGTGTTCTAGCAGATCTTCACGAATTATGACGACAGCTAGTCCAGCCGGCCCTAGATTCTTTTGAAGACCGGCAAAAATAATACCGAATTGGCTTATATCTATCTTGCGAGACATAAACTCGGAGGTCATATCCGCCACCAAAGGAATGTCCCCTGTCTTGGGGAATGATTGCCAGCGGGTGCCATACAACGTGTTATTGCTGACTATGTGAACATATGAGCTTTCTGGGTCTAACATTGACGCGTCAAACTCAGGGATGTGGTTGAAGTTGTTATCTTTGCTACTGGCAATATCGAGCGCGGTGCCATAACGGCTAGCTTCCTTGCTGGCTTTTACAGCCCAAGTGCCAGTGAGGACAAAGGAAGCCTTGCGAGCAGGGTTACGATTAATAAGATTCAGAGGTACTGCAGCGAACTGCATCTGAGCACCGCCATGCACGTACAAAATTTTGTAGTTGCTTGGTATGTTCGCGAGCTCTCTAAGCAGGGCGTCGCTGCGATCTATAATCTCACCGAATTCCTTGGAGCGGTGGCTTATCTCAATTACCGATGCCCCCATGTTGTTGTAATCAAGGAATTCTTCCTGTGCTTTCTGCATAACTTCGATAGGAAGCATCGCCGGTCCTGCGCCAAAATTAAAAACTCGAGTCATTGTCTCAATTCCAATAGTAATTGTTAGTTTGTAGTGTGTTAAAGCAGAGTAACTTTGATCACGTCTTCGATTTCTGAAATCGCGGCTAGTGCTTCTTCTGAAGGCCGCGCCTCCAAGTCGATCAGGTTGTAAGCTACATCGTTACGGCTTTTATTGAGCATGTCTATTACGTTGATATTCTGATCCGCGAGTACCGATAATATCTGGCCCAGCATCTTGGGTACGTTGCGATTGCAGATGGCCAAGCGAGTACAGCTTCCTGCATCTGCACTGCGCTCTAGGAACGCGGCTGGAAAGTTTACTGAGTTCTTGATGTTGCCGTTCTCCAGAAAATCTATAAGCTGGTCTGCAGCCATGATCGCACAATTTTCTTCAGCCTCGCTGGTGCTGGCACCGATATGTGGCATGGAAATAACATCCTCTCTGCCCATCAATTCGGGCCGAGGAAAATCACTCACGTACTTGCCGAGCTTGCCGGACTCCAAAGCTTCGAGAAGCGCTTTAGAATCGACGATCTCATCACGCGCAAAGTTCAATAGGCAGGTGCCATCTTTCATGGATGCGAAAACTTCCGAATTGATCAGTTCGCGTGTCGAATCCAATACTGGCAGATGCAGAGAGATGAAATCGGAGCTGGCAACCAACGATGCAATGTTCTCTTTGCGCCGCACTTTACTTGGTAGGCGCCATGCTGCTTCTACTGAGAGGGCAGGATCATAGCCTTGCACCTGCATGCCCAGATTGATCGCCATTTCGGCAACGAGAGAACCAATAGCGCCTAGGCCTATCACCCCTAATGTCTTGCCGGAAATCTCACTGCCCTTGAAGCGTTTCTTCTCAGTCTCCATCAACTTGGATAATTCGGCGTCGTCTTTAATCTCAGTCTGCGTGCTGGCAAACCCGATACCTGGCACAATGCCTCGTGAGGCGAGCAGAAGCCCACACAAAACTAGCTCTTTAACTGCGTTAGCATTTGCGCCAGGTGTATTGAATACGACGACACCTGCCTCGGTGCAGGCACTGACAGGCACGTTGTTCGTGCCAGCGCCCGCTCGGGCGACAGCTTTCAGGTCTGCTTCTATAGCAGATGCATCTAATTTGTGGCTTCGCAGCAGAATGGCATCGGCGTCAGTCAGGTCTGGGTCGACTTGAAAATCTTCACTGCGCAAGCGTGTCAATCCCTTCGATGAGATCGTGTTATAGGTCTTGATTTTGTGCATTTGAATTCCTGAGCTATGTGGCTTTCTTACAGCTATGTCAGCTAATTGGATGTGTTACAGCGCTGAACGCTAATGACAGCGATTAGTGCTAGTTTTCATGTTGAGGGTGTATCATCCAAGCTGATTTTCTTGGGCAGGAGGCTGACTATGAGTTGCCTATCCTGAGAAATAACGCGGGCAATTATGTCGTGATTCGCACGGAAACTCCAGCTGGATGTTAGCAGAGCAGTGTCAACTTTATAGACTTCCAATTTAATGGCCTGAGAGAAAATTAATCATAAGGGAAAATCAATGAATGAATTAGATGCGGGGGTCGCGATCCCCATCGAAACAGAGACTGTGTCGGTAAGACGCATATTAGGGCGCAATCCCGGCCCGATGACTGGTCCGGGAACGAATAGTTACCTGATTGGTAGGGAACGCCTGTCACTTTTGGATCCTGGGCCAGCAGATGAGACTCAGCTGCAGAATTTTCTTCAAGCCATAGGCGACGCCAAGCTGGAGAATATTCTAATAACCCATACCCATGCTGATCATTCACCTGGCGCTTTAGCTTTGCAGGAGGCTACGGGGGCAAGATTGGTTGGTTTGAAGGCTCCAGATGTAATTGGCCATGACAAGACATTTGCTCCAGATCGGCTCTGGCGTGGCGAAGAGACCATCGACTGTGGTGAATACAGTGTGCAGTTAATTGCCACTCCAGGGCATGTTTCGAATCATATCTGCTTTCTGCTTGTCGAAGAGCAACTGCTGTTTACCGGAGATCATGTCCTGCAGGGCACGACCTCGGTAATCCTGCCGCCGGATGGGGATATGACTGCCTATCTAGATGCTTTAGAACGGCTGTTGTTGATTCCGCTCAAGGCTTTGGCGCCTGGTCATGGAACTGTGATGAGGGAGCCTCACTTTGAGATTGAGAAACTTATTGCGCATCGTTTAAAAAGAGAGGAAAAGGTAGTCGCTGGACTTGAGAGCCTTGGTGCAGTCAGCTTGGATGAGCTGGTACTAACCGTCTACGACGATGTCGCTAAACAACTTATCCCGTGGGCAAAGAGGACGCTTTTGGCTCATCTGCTGAAGCTGCAGCAAGATGAGCGGATTCAATGCAACAATGAGCTTTGGAAAATGCGGTAAGTACAAATTATGAATGCAGAGAATGAAGAAGCGGTACAATGGTCGCTGTATCTTGTTCGTGCCGCGCAGGGCAGTCTCTATACCGGAGTGACTACAGATGTTCAGCGGCGCTTTTTGGAGCATGAGAATAAAGACCGCAAGAATAAGGGTGCTAAGGCGCTGCGTGGCAAAGGGCCGCTAATGCTTGCCTTTAAAATAGTTGTAGGGAATAGATCCGATGCGCTCAAGCTGGAGCATAGAGTCAAGCAATTGAGCCGAACTGATAAGCAGTGGCTAATTAGCCGAACTGCCGACCTAGAGGAATTGAAAACGTGGCTTCAGAAAAAATGATTGCAGAAGAAACTTCTGAAGAGATCGAAGAGCAGAATAACAAGATACCTGTCGGTATTAGTAGCTGTTTGCTAGGCGAGAAAGTTCGCTACGATGGTGGGCATAAAAACAATTCCTATGTTGGAAAAACTTTGGGCCAGTATTTTGATCTCCAATCATTTTGCCCAGAACTAGATATAGGCCTAGGAATACCGCGTAAGCCGATTCGCCTTTCGCGGAAAGGCTCGGATGTTATTCGCTGCATTCCAGTCGACAGCCCCGAGCCAGACTTCACTGATGCGCTCGCAGAATCTGCAAATGAAAAGAAGCAGTGGCATAGCACTTTGTGCGGCTACATTCTAAAAAAGGACTCCCCGAGCTGCGGTATGGAGCGCGTTAAAATCTGGGACGATGTTATGCCTATTCGAGAGGGCGTCGGTATTTATGCTGGTAAGATGATGGAAAACCTTCCTTACCTGCCTGTTGAGGAAGAGGGTAGACTTGGGGATGCTGTGCTAAGAGAAAATTTCATACAGCGAGTTTTCATCATGCGTCGTTGGAAGCAACTCCAGGAGCAGGGAATGACGCTTAATGGTCTCTTGACGTTTCATGCGCGACATAAGCTAATCATCATGAGTCACAATCAAAACTACAATCGTGAGCTCGGGCAAATGCTTGCCGCTGTACGTAAGGACAATGTTGGAGACATGGTAGACGAATATCTACTAAAGCTGATGCTTACCTTGAAGATTCCTGCAACGCGAGGAAATCACGTCAACGTCTTGCAGCATATTCAAGGTTATCTTAAGAAGCCTTTAGATGCGGATGACAAGTTAGAACTCACTGAAACAGTGGGGAAATATCGCCTAGGTCAATTGCCACTCATTGTGCCGATTACTCTGCTCAATCATTTCTTCAGAAAGCACCCGGATGAATACATCGCAAACTCTTGGTACATGAACCCCTATCCCGAAGAGATGAGCTTGCAGAATCATATCTAGCTGGGTGAAAGAACTTAGGGAGTCTGTTCTGTAATCAGAGGAGCAATCTTGAAGTTTGTATATCCATAGATCACCGAGATAACTGGACAAACTAGATTGAAGAAGCAATAGGGCAGGTACGCGAATGTTGCCACGCCTAATGTGCCTGCCATGTAGGCGCCGCACGTATTCCAAGGTATGAGTGGTGAAGTTATCGTGCCAGAATCTTCTAGGGCGCGAGACAAATTCTTAGGATCTAGATTTCTATTTTGGAATTCCAGTTTGTACATGCGGCCCGGTAGCACGATCGCTATATACTGATCGGAGGTAATGATGTTCGCACCGATGCAGGTAATTACGGTTGTGGCAATCAGACTTCCTGTGCTGTGTACGAATGAGAGAGCGTAGTCAACTAGGCACTGCAGTAAGCCGGTATGATCCATTACCGCGCCGAACACCATGGCGCACAGAATTAGCCAGACCGTAGTCAGCATTGAGCTCATGCCGCCGCGCGTCATCAAGTCATCCAGAGTTTCATTTCCACTCGATAATGCAAAGCCGTCGAACAGCGCCTGCCAAGTTCCCTTAAACAGGCCAAGAAAAACATTGGATGTGTCGCCTGCCAAACTCAGTACGGCGCTCTGCTGAAACAATAGAGCCAGCACTACACCGATAAATGCGCCGGCGAGGATTGTTGGAATAGGGGGAAGCTGTTTCTGAGCCATGATCAATAGGGCTAGAACCGGTAGCAACATGAATGGGTTTATAGTGAAGTTGTCTTGAATTAACTGCATCGTCACGGCAAGGTCGCTAGCGCTATTATCAGTATCAATGTTCAGTCCGATAATAACGTATAGGATGAGAGTTATAACAATGCTAGGAATAGTGGTCCATACCATATGACCAATGTGTAAAAACAGGTCGGTTCCCGCTACTGCCGGAGCTAGGTTTGTAGTCTCAGAAAGCGGAGACATCTTGTCGCCGAAATAGGCGCCGGAAATAATTGCGCCAGCAGTAATTTCAACCGATAGGCCGAGGCCTGCTGCGGCACCGATTAGTGCGATGCCCACCGTACCGGCAACGGTCCAAGAGCTGCCGATGCTGAGTGCGATCAAACCACAAATGACGCAGCTTGCTGCATAGAAGATTGCTGGATCTAAGATAAGCAGGCTGTAGTAGATCATAGTCGGCACGGTGCCAGAGAGAATCCAACTGCCGATTAGCAGGCCCACACTAAACAGAATAAGAATTGGCTTCAGCGCGATTGTGATCCCAGATATAATGGCATTCTCGATTTGCTGCCAATCCTGCCCGTTTCTCCAGCCTACTGCCGAGGCGACTACGGCGCCGATGATGAGTGCTATCTGGTTGGCTCCCTGACTCGCGTCTGCTCCAAATAAGTATACCGAGAATGAGAGAAGGCTGATCAGCACAAAAATCGGAATTAGAGCCTGTTTTACTGTCGCGGGACGCAGTGATGGGTCAGTTGCCGATTCGGGTATTGATTCCATTCCTACTACCTGTTTGAGCTAATTTGATTGATATAGAGCATAAAGGCTGGGGTTGCCGCCTGTCTATGCTATATCCACATATTGGGCCCGCAGCAGCGGGATTTGGGTTATAATCCGTCGCTTTAAGGGCCTGTGAGTCCGTTGGCGCGAGTACTTTCTCGCCAGGGGTTGCCGGTTTTGGCGAATCGGCATCAATTTAATTGAACATCATTTCAAGTAGACAGCAAAGAAGTAAGCAAGAATGACTGATATCGAAAACTACATGCAGCAGCTGGGGCGTCAGGCGAGAGCAGCATCACGCCAGATCGCTAAGGCTAGCACAGCGCAGAAAAATGAAGCGCTTAGCGCGATAGCTGAGGCGATCGATATTAATCGAGGCCAGCTTATTCAGGCCAATGAGCAAGATATGCAGGCAGGCAAAGACAAGGGCCTAGATGCAGCTTTGCTCGATCGCCTGGAGCTAAATGCCGCTCGAATCAACAGCATGATCGAGGGGCTACGACAGGTAGCGGCTCTGGATGATCCCGTTGGCTCCATCTCAGATCTCAAATACCGGCCTAGCGGTATTCAAGTTGGTAAGATGCGAGTGCCTCTTGGTGTAATTGGCATAATTTACGAATCGCGACCGAATGTAACTTGTGAGGCAGCTAGCCTTTGTCTGAAGTCTGGCAACGCCACAATCTTACGCGGCGGTTCCGAGGCTATTCATTCGAACCAAGCCATAGCTGCTTGTATCAGAAAAGGATTAGAGAAGGCAGGCTTGAGTGAGCATGTGGTTCAGGTTCTGGATCGCTCTGATCGCGACGCGGTTGGGCTTTTGATTACCATGCCCGAATTTGTCGACGTGATTATTCCACGAGGTGGAAAAGGCCTTATCGCTAGGGTTAGTGCCGATGCAAAAGTGCCAGTAATTAAACACTTGGATGGAAACTGTCACGTCTACATCGATGACAAGGCAGATATCGAGAAGGCAATACCGATTGTGATCAACGCGAAGACTCAGCGGTATGGCACATGCTGCACGCTGGAGTCCTTGCTAGTCGCCGAACAAATAGCCGCTCAGGTGTTGCCTATTTTGTGTGCGAAATTGAGTGAGAAAGGCGTGGAGCTGCGCGGCTGTGAATTTACGCGAGCGTTGGCCCAGGGCATTAACCTGGCGACCATCGAAGATTGGGAAACTGAATACCTAGCACCCATATTGTCGATAAAGATCGTCGCCGATGTAGACGCGGCGATTTATCATATCAATACCTATAGCTCGCAGCACACGGAATCTATTGTGACCGAAGACTACACGCGGGCGCAGCGGTTCCTCAGAGAAGTCGATTCGAGTTCGGTGATGATAAATGCATCTACACGATTTGCAGATGGATTCGAATATGGCCTTGGAGCAGAAATTGGCATCTCGACAGACAAACTTCATGCGCGTGGCCCAGTAGGTCTTGAAGGCCTGACTTCGCAGAAGTATATCGTCTTGGGGGACGGACATATCCGACAATGAGTTCTCTGTTAAGTTCTCCTCTAGCTGTACTTGGCGGATTGTTTGACCCGGTGCACAAGGGGCATGTGAGCGCCGCATTGTTCGCTCTAGAATTCTTGTCTGTGCAGCGGCTCAAAATGATCCCCTGCCATTTTCCTAACCACAAGGTCGTGCCTACTACGCAGGCAGAGCATCGATTGGCAATGCTCATGCTGGCGACAGCTTCCTATCCACAAATAGAGATAGATCCGATCGAGCTACAAAGCGATCGAGTGTCTTATTCGGTGGATACGCTCACCGAGCTTAAGAAGCGCGACAGTATGCTGGTATTCGTGCTCGGCGTGGATTCGTTTAATAGCCTGCCTGAATGGCACAATTGGCAGAAGATTCTGGAATTGAGTCATCTGTTGGTATTGCCAAGACATGGTAGGACCCTGTCCAATGAAACTTTGCGCGCTGTCGATAGTAAACATAGGCAGGTGGATACGAGAGAACAGATGCTGGCTAGCGCTAGTGGCAAGATTATTTTTTGTGAGAACTTTGACTACGATCTGGCATCGAGTGAAATAAGTAAGAAAATAGCGAGAGGCGATGATGTGTCAGTGGCGCTTGATGCCAAGGTCGTTCAATACATTAAAGATAATTGCCTCTATCAGAATTAGTTAACTAGAGTGGGACTGCGGTTTGAATAGTACAGAATTATCAGAAATAGTTGTCGAGGCAGTGAAGGACATGAAAGGTCAATCGATTCGCTGCATCAATGTCGAAAGATTAACTTCAATCACGGACTACATGGTCATCGTGACGGGGACTTCGAGTACGCACCTGAAGGCATTGGCCGAATCGGTAAGCAAATCGGTGAAGGATGCAGGACATGAAGTGGTGGGCATGGAAGGTAAGCTTGCCTCAGAATGGGTCCTAGTAGATCTGGGCGGTGTCGTCTTACATTTGATGCTGGCGCCGGTGCGCGCACTTTATAATTTAGAAGAGCTTTGGAGCTTCGAAAAAAAGCCGGCAGCCGTTGCTGATTCGGAAAACCCTGCCGCGTGAAGGTAAGGATCCTTAGTGTGGGAACCAAGATGCCAGCCTGGGTGCAGGAGGGTATCGCAGAGTACCAGAAGCGATTGGTGGCTGATCTGGACTTCTCGCTAATAGAAATACCGATGGCTAAGCGCACGAAGAACAGTAATAGTGATCAATGTAGAAAGAAAGAGAGTGATGCACTTCTAGCTTCGATTCGATCGGGAGACTATGTAATAGCTCTGGATGTTAGTGGTAAATCGTTTAGCACCGAGGATTTAGTAGGGAAGATAGTGGATTTTCGTCAGCGAGGCGAGAATCTGAGCCTACTTATAGGTGGCCCGGATGGTTTGGGCGCCGAATGTTTGACCAGAGCGTCAGAACGTTGGTCTCTGTCTGCGCTGACATTT
>Ga0209091_10001067_pt1 | contig 24789 bp, 32 predicted proteins | sample ArcticOcean_MG_C_6_FD_187438 | JGI IMG/M metagenome (GOLD analysis project Ga0209091, IMG submission 187438) | Marine microbial communities from western Arctic Ocean - ArcticOcean_MG_CB8_128 (SPAdes) (version 2) | ecosystem: Environmental > Aquatic > Marine > Oceanic | place: Arctic Ocean...
AATGAACTCGTTAGATATTCTGACAGATATAGATGCAGATAAAATTATTAAAAAAATAAAAGAATATGAAATTAAAACCGACCCCAAAGACCAGTACGAAGAAATGCGAAGAAACGGAATGTTTGAAGGTTAGCATATATAAGAATCACAGTAGAGCATTTTGCTATACTATATGGAATGGAGATAATTTTCTAGGAGAGGTGGTTGAAGATGATATAATGAAACTGCTAGGAAGTGAAGTTAAAAAATTCTATTCTGAAAACAAGGTTAATTTTTTAGTGCCTGTAAATCTAATTAAAAATTTAGTTAATAAACCAAAATATTATTAAAATGAAAAATGACTATGAGAATGTAAGGAGCTCAAGAAATGAACTTGAGGCTATCTTAAGAATAAGAGGAATTTCCAAACAAAGATTTGGAAGAATATTAAATATTAAAGGATCAACTATTGAGAAGTATTTAGACAATCCATACTTCCTTAGATATTACCAAATGCAAAGAATAGCTAAATTTCTAAATGTAGGTGTTAAGGATATTATAGATATTATAGAGATTGATTTAAAATCTGAGATGATTATAGTGGAGGGAGAGCAGGGATTCTCAGGTGTTGATTCTATAACTAAGACAATAAGTAATGAATAGATATAAGCTAGAACTAACTGAAGAAAGACACCATACAATTAAATCTGAAATATCATCAAGGTATAATTTAGGGTGGAGTGCTATAGAGTCAAGAAGTAGAAAAAGAGCTATTATAGATGCTAGAAGGCTTTATTGCGGTGTATTAAGAAATGTTTTTGGATTAACCTTTCACCAAATAGGAGAAATGCTTAATAAAAACCACGCAACAATAGTTCATAGTATGAAAATTCACGATAACTTTGTAAAGATTTTAAAATCATATAAAAAGAATTATGAAGAAATAGAATCTATGTTTTACTTAAGTGAAAATTATTATGAACACGAAGTCCTTTCAGTTGAAAGAAAAATGGATAGCCTAGCCAAAAGGCTTAGCGGTTTAATAGAAAAGAAAAACGAATATAAATTAAAAATTAAAAAACAAAATCATGGCAGACAAGAATTATGTAGTAAGTAGTATCAAAAAAGTAACTACGCAGTATGGAGAATTATTCAATGCAAGTTTCAAAATGGATGAACTTCAAAAAATGTCCAAGAGAGGTTGGGTAAACATTACAATAGCAGAAAGGAGAGAACCTTCCGAGAAAGGAGCAACTCACTATGCTTATGAGAACACTTATGAGCCGCCTAAAGATGTATCTTCAGATAAGGTTAAGGAGGAAGATGACTTACCTTTCTAAATAATATTAAAATAACTACCAAATTATTTGGTAGTGTCAGATATTATTCGTATCTTTGTATAGAATTTAAGGGGGAGTAGAGCCAATAGACGACCTAAGCGATTTATCGCATAAATGATGAGGCTCTCCCCTTAAACTCTAACTAACTAACTATTAACTAAAACAAGAAAACACTTATGAATAAACAATTATTACAAAGAAAAAGATTACTGATGGATGTCTTGTCAATTCAAACCACAAGTGGTAATGAATTTGATATGATAGCATACATACATAAATTTTGCAGAGAGAATGTCCCTCAAGCAAAAGTAGAAATAAAGGATAGCAACATATATGTGACTAAGGGACATGCAGATACATACCCCTGCATAGTTGCACACACAGATACAGTTCACGAAATACATAAATACTATAAGGTTTTTGATGATGATAATTGCTTATTTGCATTTAACTCAGAATCAGGTAAACAAGTGGGTGTAGGTGGAGATGATAAGGTGGGTATATGGTTGGCACTAGAAATGCTAATGAATACAAATTCTATAAAATGCGCCTTCTTTCATTCAGAGGAAATTGGATGCGTTGGAAGTATGGCTGCAGATATGGAATGGTTTAAGGATGTAGGGTATTGCCTACAAGGAGATAGACGAGGTTCTACGGATTTTGTAAATAATATATCAGGCAAACTATTCAGTAAAGCATTTAGCAAAACTATAGCACCGATATTAAAACATCATGGATATAAAGAAACTTCAGGAGCAATTACTGATGTAGGTCAATTAGCAGAGAATGGCATAGGTGTATGTGTAGCTAATATGAGTTGTGGATATTACGATCCCCATTCTGATACTGAAATTGTAGAGTTCTATGACGCTAATAATTGTTTAGATATGATAGAGAATATCGTAAATGAATTAGGTTGTAATAAATATGAGTATCAATTTACAACATCATACGGATATGGATATGGAACGAGTAAATGGGGGGACTTCTCAGGAGCAAGTAGAGGTTATTGGTATGGAAATAATGGTCAATCAAGTAGAGATAAAGAAGTGATCTATGATGACCAAACAGGAATAGAGAGTTGCTACTATTGTCATTGTGAGGAATTAATGGATAGTGAGTTTACGGATGAAACTATGGAATGCAGATATTGTCCTGATTGCTGCTCGGACATTCTTGTGGAAATGAAAGATGTTCCTAACTCCAATCAAATAGAAATGGCGCTTGATGAGAATGAAGAAGATATGAACTCTTGGAATAAATCATTTGGAGTTAAAGAGATTGATTACGAGGATGTATCAGATAACTATGATGGCTCAATGAAGCATAAGTCAATAGTAAACGAATACTTAACTAACTATCAAAATAAATAATTATGGCAAAGAGATTGACCGATTCAGACAAATGGAAGAAGGGTTTCATAAGAGGACTAGCTCCTAAGTATAAACTATTTTGGCTCTACATATTAGATGACTGCACTCATGCAGGGATATGGGAAACTGATTTTGAAGTAGCATCAATTAGAATTGGAAGCAAGGTAACGGAAGCTGAAGCAGTTAGAGTTATGGCTAGTCATATAGTAATATTTGATGGAGGCAACAAATGGTTCATTCCTAGCTTCATTGACTTTCAGTATGTTTCTCTTAATGAGAACTCAAGAGTTCACCAATCAGTTATAAAAGCACTAGATAAATATGATGTGTATAATATAAAAGGCATTAGCCCTAATGATATAGATGGAGTGTCTTTATTAGATAAGGATGGTATAGTCATCAAGAAGCCTATTATAAAGCGTTTTAAGCAACCTACGGTACAGGATGTACATGAGTATTGCAATGAGAGGAAAAACAAGGTCTGTGCTGATACATTTATAGATTTTTATGAAAGCAAAGGTTGGATGGTAGGAAAAGTAAAAATGAAAGACTGGAGAGCTTGTGTTAGGACTTGGGAGAAAAATACAGTTAAAGATAAGACAGGCAGAAAAGAATTATCAGGGAAAGATTATACAACATTTTAATATGAGAACATTAGAAGAAACATTAAAGAACGCTACTCATATAAAGGTAAGAGATTATCAGAGGTATAGCTTTGGAACTTATGATGAGTGCTTATCTTTATTTAAAGAAGCATTTATGCTAGTAGATAAAACAGTTAAAGGATATAAACACTTACCTGAATACGATACGATTATACATTGGCTATCTGACACTCAAGGTAAGGGCTTGTTTCTGATAGGAAGCTGTGGTAGAGGTAAGTCAATTATTATAACAGGAGTATTGCCTTTAATTTTTAACGCTAAGAAAGGAAAGATACTTAAGCCTATCCCTGCTCGTAAGCTTCATCAGGTTACTGAGTACGCTAGTCCATTCATTGTTATAGATGACATAGGAACTGAAGAAATAGTTAATAACTATGGAACAAAGATAGATGCAGTAGAAAACGCTATATTTGAAGCTGAAGATGATCTGAAGCTATTACTACTAACATCTAATTTAGATGCGGCAGCCATCAAGCAGAGGTACGGAGAGAGGATATACGATAGAATAAAAAGATTATGCTTAGTAGTGTTCATAAAAGGAGAAAGTTTAAGGAAATAAAAGCTATGAATAAAAAATACTATCTATCTTTACCTTATGATGATAAGATAAAAAAACTAAAAGAGTTACTTGACAAGGATTTTGCATCCTACATAATTGTTTCTAGGTATTACATTGACTCAGACATAGATAAAGGAGGCCTATCTGCTTCCCTGATAAATACCGAGTTTGAATTAGAAGTAAAAAGAAAACATTATTGGAATCAACGAAAACAAAAACAAAAAAAATATGATTAAAATTATTGCAGTAATTGTGGTGTTGGCATTATTATTAGAGATACCACTATTAAAAAATCGCATTAAAGAACTAAACTTTAAAATGAAAAGTAATAAAAAATGGAGGGAAGAAGAAGATCATTCAGATGAAGGATAATAGAATACCACATTACTACATAGGTAGCAATGGATATGAAGCAAGGAAGGTTGTGTCAGGATTTGATTTATCGTATAATGTCGGAACTGCCACGACATATTTGCTCCGTTGTGAGAGGAAGCACTCATCTCCTGTTGAGTGTATCACTAAAGCTATAGCTCATTTAGAATTTGAGCTAGAAAAAATTGAAGAAGCGAATATTAAACATGCAGTTAAATCAGTAAGAGAATTACCACAATAGATATGAGTTATTTAACACACTTAAAGAGAGCCGACCATTGTAGTACCTGCAGATGGGTGGTTAAGTTTGATTCAAAAGAATTAGTAAGAGAGGTTAAGTTAGTTTACAAACCATCAGAGTATAGCAAGGCTAACGCTAAGAGGTATGGGAATAAAGCTAGGAAGCTTCATAACAAAGAGCAGTTGATTACCGTCTTAGAGTATGATAAAGAAAAGAGAATTGTCTAGCCCTATCTATAGGGTTATCATAGAGTACGGTTACCGTAAGAAAAACTCGTTAAGGAAGCATCAGTTTAAAATAATTGATACATTTGCTTTAACTAATGATGTAGAGTTGATAAAGAAAGATGAAAGAATAATGGAAAAGATAATTACGAGAATTAAATCAAAGCATAAAGATTTGGATATTATATTTAAAAGCATCTATGTTGAGGGTCAATATGGAAACACAACTTATTAAAAATTATTATTATGGTAGTTATATTATTTGTTGCTCTTAGTTTTTATTGCATCTATCTTAACTTAAGAGTAAGGGAAATTCAAGAGGAATTGACCGAGCTGAATATTGATATAGACACACTAGAGATTAAAGTTTACAACAAGATGATGGATGTGCGTACAGAAATCAAAGGATTAATTAAATCAAAGACAGTTGAGAAATCAAGAAGAAGAAGTACAAAAAGGAGTCGTAAATTACCTGAAGCTTAAGTACCCTAAAGCTTGGTACTGTGCTAGTTTAGGAGGTATAAGAACTTCCTTTAAGCAAGCTGTCAAGGCTAAGGCTACAGGATATGTAAAGGGATTCCCTGATCTACAAATTTGTGTCCCTATGGAGAGGGGGATAGATGGGGAGGGGGGTACTAGGAGGGGGGGGGTATATCATGGATTGTTCCTTGAAATAAAAAAGGATAAGAAATCCTACCCAACCAAAGAGCAGAAAGAATGGATAGCATACTTAAACGAACAGGGGTATTGTGCCAGGGTTACTAAAGGCATTGATGAGAGTATGCAAACAATAGATGATTACTTTAATAAAAAGATATGAGTATAAGTATATATGAAAGGAAAGACCGTAGAGGTGGTGGCTATTCAAAGCGTAAATTCACATTCAAGGAAGCTCAGATGGTTAGACTAGAGTATGAAACAGGAACATATACGCAGGTGCAGTTAGCCATTAAGTACGCTGTAAGCCAATCAATCATAAATAAGATACTCAGGTATAAAACATATATAAAACTCTAAATAGAAAGCAACTTCATAAAGCTTGTTTTAGTTGGTTAAAGAACAGTCAGAGTGCTCATAATGCATCTGACTATTTTTTTTATACGAAAATCCTGAGAGTATGTTGCATTAGTGATCCACTATTATATAAGTACAAACCACCCTTGAAACTGCTAGGGCTGTATATTAAAAAACTATTTTTTATTTTTTATTTTTCAAATTTTTTTTTGACAAATTTTTTTTTTGAACCTATTGAAACTGCCAAAGCCCCTGAAACTGCTGGAGCCCTGAAACTGCTAGGGCTGTATATAGAGAGATTTACTACCCCACCCCCATTGAGATTTTTTAAGATTTTCATAATTTAACATAATAAAAAATAAATGCTTTTTTATATTGTCAATTCAAAAAATTTACTATTCGCGGTCTATATATACACAAATTATCTCTTATTTAGAATCATTCTAAATATCAAAACTTTTAAATAATTTGTATTGTTTATTAAAATTATTGTTATCTTTGCAGTGTCAATAAGACATAATAAAAACTTTATAAGATGAAAATAGTAATTAGCACAAACGAAAGAGGGGCAAGAGTTTACACCCTACAAGAAACAAAGCCAAGCGGACAAGTGTTTTATATAGCACAGTCCACCAATGTAAATCTAGTAATACAAAAACAAATGCAATTAAATAACCTTAAAAAATAATTATGTATAAAACAAAACAAACAACAGGAGAGAAAATTTTTAACTACTTTTATTTATGTTCTCCAATTATAGCAATAATAATTTATATAACTAATCTTTAAAAAACAAAAAAATGACAAACTACCAAAAAAATACAGTTTCTTACTGTGTAAATTCCAAAGGTATCAAGATACCACCATACAAAAACAACTATAAAAGAGAAAAGAAAAGTATCTTTTCAGGAAACAAAACTTTTTCAGATGTAATATGCGAGGGTTTAATTTTTGTAATCGGTACAGGAGCAGCCCTACTAATTGCAGCGGCAATAATTATAATTTTTACTAACTTAATAAATTAAAAAGATGAAAACATTAAAAACAAAATACAAAAACTGGCTATTAAAAAAGCATAAGCAATTAAGCCACAAAATTGCAATTAAAGAGCAATTAAAAAGAATGAACAAAGACAATTCATTTAGAAACAATTTATGCGACAAGATGAAATTAAGAGTTTCAGGCACTAATTTATATTTTTACTATTAACTAAAAACTAAATAAAAATTCAATGAAAACAAAAACACTCAACAAATTATTAAAGGATTACCAATTAATTTTTGCAAATTTAGGCTTTAAAATTAATAAGGACTTTAAAAAAGATTATTTACATATAAAAAGAATGGCAACAAACGGCACAAAAATAAGTTATATAAAAGCCGATAAAATAAAAGGACTAAAAGAAAATATAAAGGGTTTTAAGTTAAAGCCGAATGATCCAGAGCAAAGAAACAAATACTTTACAGCCGTTAAGCCTAGCAAATTTTTAGATTCTATGATAATAGCACCAACAAACAGGACAACACTTTTTAATAGTTTATCGGAACAATTCACAAAGGACTTTATAAGTAATTTAAAAAGTAAATTAGTTTTGTTTAGCGGTTCAGATATTTGCGAACAATACAATATAAATAGTAGTATTGTTGGGTGTATGTCAGGAAGTTCTGAAAATTGGTTCAGGGTGTACGCAAGGACTGAGGGGCTACAATTAGCAACCATACAAGATACGGAAGGTTCTATATTAATGCGTTCACTACTTTGGCACGATAAAGAAACAAATAATTATTGGCTAGATAATTCATACGAACAATCGGCAATAAATGGAGATAATGAAATACGGCAGGATTATCAAAAGAAGTTAATTGCTGAAGTATTAAAGCACTTAATGGATAAGCAAAGGGAAACATATAAAACATTAGAAACGCCTCAGTTTGGTTTTGGTTGTGCTTTTGCTGATAGATTAGATAATACACAAGTAAAAGAGATACAAGAAAAATTTAATGTAGAAATATTTAGAGATGTTAAGCGTAAGGTAATAACTGAAACGCTTACCGATTTAGAAGGCAAAGAAACGGAAAGAGAAACGGAAAGAAGTAAAGAATGTATTTTATTGAAGCCAATAATAAAGGATTTTGATGCTGATGATTTTGAGAGTTTCCCATATAGCGACACCTTCCAAAGCATTGGAAGAAATTCGGGCAGATGGTTTATAGATTCTAATTCAGGAGATGATAGTTTTATTTGTTGTAGAAGTACGGAGGGACAAGATGAGAACGATAGCGGATCAATGTGTGATTGTTGTGAGGAGAGAACCCACGAAGATGAAATACACTACTCAGAAGTAGAGCAGGAGTATCTGTGTGATGAGTGCGGTGTATGGATAGAGGAACGAGATGATACAGCAAGGATAGGGAATACAACCTACAACAATCATACAGGAGAAAGCCACTACTCTCACGACTTAAGCCAACAGTAAAAGGTTTAACGCTTACCACCTTTAAAGAGTGGGCAAAACTAATATATTTTTATATGATAAGATACTTTTAATCAGTTTGACAAAATACCATTTAACGAGTTTACAGTTGCATTTTTATTTATTATTGTTTTGTTATTCGGTTGCTAAAAATTAATTGCAGTTAGTTAAAAGAATTTAGATAATACTCTTTTAATTAGCTGCTTTTTTTCTTTTTATACGCAAGTTTTCAGCCAAAAAGATTTAAAAAGTTATCATTTAGCAATAAAAAACAGTATTTTGTTTTGTTTTATGATGTTTTGAATAAAAAAAGGGTTAAAAGGATATAAAAAAAGGGGTTTTTCAAATTCCGTAATTTTCCATATACTACATCTTTGAGCAACTCCACATACACGCAAGAAATCTAAATCCAATTTCATAATTATATATTCCAAGTTATTTTAGGAGGTAATAATTGTATGGTTATTTTACCAATCTTGAATTTAAACATAATATGTATTTTTAGTGGGAGGAAGGTTATCAAATATGCTAGTTGCGATATGAGCAACAGTATATTCTATAAGAAGTCAAAGGTATAGTAAATAAAATGGAATATTCAGAAGTTTTTGGAAGCAAAAAAAAATTATAAAAAAATTTGAAATGGGTTTTATTGAAAGGAGTGGAAAGGAATGGAAGGAAAGTGAAATGGATTGTAGTTGTAATGGAAAGGAGTGGAAAATAGTTACATTTAGGTGAAAGTAAACATAGGGTATGTTAAGGGTATGCTATACCATTAAAGATAAAGATAAAAACAAGGATAAAGATATGAATAAAGATAAGTTAATAAAACTTCTTAAAGTTTCGTAGGATATGTAAAATAAATTCCTTTATTTGTGCAAAAGAAAATTATGGGAATTTACAATCCACCTAAAATGATCACCAATAACGCGGCTCCTATATTGAGTGCAGATTTGGCTTATGAAGCTCATGGGAAGTGTGGGAGTAGTTTTACCATAGAGAATAGCAGGCTTTTGGATGCTAATATATTTAATGCTCATACTCTGCTTACCCTTACTAAGGCTTGGAAAATTGTTTTCTTGACTGAAACTTTAATTATTGATTTTCAAGCAGACAATATGGCTACTGCTGATTATGAAAAACTAGGCACAGCACTTAGGCCTAAAAAATATGCAGCAGGAGTTGAAATTATGGCGGATATAACTTATGTTAAGATAGATGATAGACACGCTACAGGATGTGCAATACTTTATTCAGATTGTACACAATCATAAAAAAAAATTATAAAAAAAACTAAAAAATAGAAATTATGCCTTGCGAACAATGCGAAGAAGGATTATATAAATGGGGAGAAACAGGCGAATGTCTTTATGAAACCCTAGAAGATTGTCAATTAGCAAATCAAGATACTTATCTTGAAGAAACTTTAAAGCCTCAAGCAGATGAACCTGTAGATGTAGATTGGACTTATAACTTTACTAAAGAACAAATGGAAGTTCTGCACGAAGAAGGGGAGCTTTTAGTTACAGTAGAAAAAGAAGAAGAAGAATCAATGACACTTTTATTTACTTATAAAAAAGAAGAAGTGGAGGAGGAGCTAGAAGAAGAAAAAGAAGATGATGAGGAGGAAAAAGAGGAAGATGAATTAGAAAGAGAATATGCTAAACTAACTAAGTCAATGTTAGATGATGAGCTTGATGAATATATAGATAGAATAACAAGTGCTATAAAAAAATTGAAATAATTTATGAGTGAAGATGAAAGATATAAATTAAGAGAAAGTAATCTTAACAAACTTAATCCTTACAAAGAAACCTCTGAAAAGTTCTTTCCAAATGGGGGGAAGATAAATACCGAAGGAAGAAAGGCAGGGGAGAAGAATAATGTTGTGGTTAATAAAATTAGTAGAAATGCTCTAACTTGGGCATTAGAAGGACATTCTACTAAAATAAGAATGGCATTAGATAAATTATTTGACCAAAATCCTGAAGCTTATATAAACGCAGTATCAAAACTACTTAACTATACAGTTCCAAAACTTACATCTTCTGAAATAAACGATAACACAACCAAGAAAGTCAAAATTGAATTAAATGATGATGTAACCATTGAGGAGCTAAGAGCAAAACTTGATGAAATCAATAGCTGATGAAGCACTTAAATTTGCATTAGAAAAAAAGTTATGCGAATTATCATTTTATGAATTTTTCCAAAAGGCTTGGCATATTGTTGAACCTAGCATTGAGCTTTCTACTAATTGGCATCATAAATATCTATGTGATATTTTACAAGAGGAAGCAGAGAGAATAATAGCCAATAAACCAAAAACCAGAGATATTGTAATTAATATCCCATTTCGTTCAACTAAATCACTCTTAGTTACCGTTATGTTTCCAGTATGGGCTTGGATAAAGAACCCTAAGTTCAGATTTATAACGGCATCATATTCTGCAGAACTTTCAATAGAACATTCTACAAGAAGTAGAGATATAATAAACTCACAATGGTTTAAATCAAGATGGGGGGATTTATTTCATATCAAAAAAGATCAGAATCTAAAATCAAGATACGAAAATAATTTTCTTGGGGTAAGGAGAGCTACATCCGTTGGAGGAACAGTAACAGGACAGGGTGGAGATTTCTTATTGGTAGATGACCCTGTATCTCCTCAACATGCTGCATCAGAAATAGAAAGAGAAAATGCTAACGAATGGTATAGAACAACATTCTACTCAAGGCTTAACAATCCCTTAACAGGAATTAGAATAATTATCATGCAAAGAATACACGATAACGATTTGAGTGGATTTTTATTGTATGGTAATGAGAGTAGATTGAAATATCAACACATCTGCATACCTGCAGAGCTTTCAGATGATGTTAAGCCTAAAATATTAGAATCAAATTATGATGAGAATGGATTATTTTGGTCGGATAGATTTAGTAGAGATATTTTAGATGATTATAAGCAAGCATTAGGTAGTTATGGATATGCAGGGCAACTTATGCAAACTCCCACACCTTTAAACTCTGGAATGATAAAAGCAGAGTGGCTAAAAATTGATAAATTTAAGATGATAGATGTTGGAGAGCAAGTAACAGTTGATTTCGTTATAGACCCTGCATATACTTCTAGCGAAAAGAATGATCCCTCAGCTTTATTAGCTTATATATTCAAAGATAATAAATGGCAGATAATAGATTGTGTAAATGTATATAAAGAATTTCCTGAATTAGTAAAATTTATACCTCAATGGGTGCAGAAAAACGGATATTCCAATAGAAGTAGGATTTATGTAGAGCCAAAAGCATCAGGAAAGTCAATAGTTCAGACATTAAAGAAAGAAACAGGGCTTAATGTTAGAGAAGATAAGCCACCATCTAAAGATAAGGTTGCAAGAGTACAAGATATTTCTGCTTCTTTAGAGTCAGGAAGGGTAAGTTTATTGAATGGGAAATGGAACGAGGAATTTGTACAGCAGTTAGTGAAATTTCCATCAGCAAAACATGATGATATGGTGGATTGCTTAGTGATGGCTATAACTAAAAATATGTGGAGTGGAAGTAAGGTGGTTTATTTTGCCTGATTTCTTAAAACTTCTAGTGTAGTATAAAAAAAAATCATATAATTGCGAAATATTAAGAATAATCTAATGGAATTAGCTAGTTTAAATAAAAAGCATGAAGAAATTTTACAGAAATATGTAAATTTTGTAAAATCTACAGTATTTGAGGCTACTGATGACTATACTGTTCAAAAATTCATAGACTTTAATGAAATAATAAAAAATATTATAAATTATACAAACTCATTTAATAGAATTGTTAAAACTTCAAGCAGGAGAAATGAATGGGCATATATGACTCCAAATTTAATGCTTTACGCTACAATGGGTTTTTTGTCAGGTATCAAAAATGACACCAATGAAGGTGCGATTGATGAATTAAGCGAAGAACTATTTGAAACAACCGTTGATTTTATTGGAGAAACAACAGACATACTTCAGGACATACAAACAAAAGAAACCTTACAGAAAGAATTATTAACTATTAATAAAAAAAAATGAGCATAACGATTAGATTGAATGAAGAAGAAGAATGGATTGAATTTGATATACCTACGGAGTGGAAAGATATGAGTGTTTCTTATTGGGCAGAACTCACAGGAATAATACAAAAACATCAAGAAAGAAATAAATTGCAGCAAACTCATTACGAAGAAAAATATGAAGGAGAGGAGGATTTAAAAAAAATAATAGGAAATATTGAAATTGTAGATGAGATTCGTTTAAATGGAGAAATATTCAGTTTTTTATCAGGTCTTTCAAAGGAAGATATGAAAAGAGTAGATATGGATCAGGTTACTGAAGTTATAAACACATTAGGTGTTCTTACGGAAGAATATAAGCCTACAGGAGCTAGGTCGTTTGAGTTTGAGGATGAAACTTATTATTTTCCATCTGAAATGTTAAAGAAAAATACTTATGGTGATTTTATTGAATCTACTCAGCTTGATATGACTATTGATGGCATGCAAAATGGCAGATATGATATTCTTCCTGAGCAGATGGCTATATTATGCAGGAGAATAGGGGAAGAATATGATGAAGATTTAATAGCCGCAAAAACCGAAAAGTTTAAAAACTTAAAAATGGACTCAGTTATGGAGTTCGCTTTTTTTTTGACCAATCAAAGCAGAAGATTGCAGAGAACTTTCAATACATATTCGGAGAAAAAAGCAAATCTATGATGGAAGTAAAAACAAAAGGGCTTTATAATAATTATATAAAGCCATTTGGATGGTTAAATAGCCTTTATGTTCTTGCAGAGAAAGGGGTTTTTAAAAGTGAAGGTAAAAATGGAATAGACAGCGTTAAAGATACTAATTTATATAAAGTATTGACTTATTTAAGCTGGATAACAGCTAAAAATGAGTATGAATCAAAGGTTAGTGAGAAAATATCTAATCCAAATAAAGTAAGCTAAAGATATGGCAATAAAATTAACAGATATAGTAACAGTAATGAAATCCAAATGGACTTATGGAGATAAGTTTTTTGGATATACAGAGGAGTTTAATGATAATCACAACACTCAGTACCCTTCATTACTAATTACACCGCCAACATCAGTATTTCCTGAAGTTGGACTAAATAATGGTTGGGAGAATTATACTTTTGAGATTTATTTTTCAGATTTATACAATAGAACAGCGCAAGCAAACGAAGCTATAGACCAAAGGTGGGAAAACCTGCAAGATTTATCTACTGAATGGTTAGATAATTTCTTAAAATACTACCAAGCTAATGCTCCAATTCTTGCATTTTTAGAAGATGAAAGCGTTACCTTAGAAAGGAACAAAGAAGTGGCTAACGACCAATTACTTCAGATTAAAATGACTTTCAGTTGGAGAGTTTTAAGTAAATGCTTTAGACCTCAATCAACATATCCTAATCAAATTGAGGACTTAGTTTCTTGGTTAAGAGCAGACAGTAATGTTACATTTAGCATCCCTACTAAAAAAGTAAGTGCTATTGGTGATGGATCAGGTGATGGGAATGGTATATCACAATCAGTTTCAGGTTCTCAGCCATTAAGATATACTTATGGTGGTGGGTCAGACAAAACAAGAATTGAATTTAATGGAACAAGTGATTATTTAGTATCAGACAACAACTGTCCGCTAACAGGAAACGATTTAACTATTTTTTATGTTGGAAAATCTAATGCCTTGACAGTAAGCACGCAAAGAGCTGTAGGGTATAGAGATTCGGCAGGTGGAGGTAGTGATAGGTTGAATTTTGGAATAGCTTCAAATGGTAGGCTTTATTTTAAGGCGAAAGATGATACAGGAAATAACGGTTTGATAACTAGCACCAATCTTGATCTAGGAACAAGTCTTCACATAGGTCGTGCTAGTATTAAAAATACTGACTTTTATCTTCAATACAATAACAGTACTGAAGTTACAGTCAATGTTCCTTTATATTCAAATGCTAATGGATTTAATTTAGCTCCATTCAGAGTAGGGTTTATAGAGTCAGGAATAGTAGGGGATTATTGGAATGGATATATACAAGAAGTAATTATCTATAATAGAGCATTAAACTCTCCTGAGATTGGACAAGTAAAAGATTACTTAAATAAAAAATATAGAATATATTAAGATATGGCATACGGAATAAATGGAACTATACTGAGATTACAAGACCCTGCTGGTAATACGGCTTCGTCTTTAAATAGAGCAAGAAATTTTACTGGGAGTTACTCAACTACATGGAGTGTAAATCATCCTATAGTGCATAGTGTTATTTGTAATCCAGTTTTAACTGAAGCTGAGGAGCCAAGTGCACTTAATTTTAGTGGTGGTAATGGAGATGTGGTAAATGTAATTTTTGATGTTTACCAATGTAATTCAATACAAGACACTACTGTATTCCCTAGTGAATGGACATTAGTATCTTCTGTAAGAAAATCAAGAGATATAAGAAATATAAGTCAGAAAGATAGGATATGGGGGGGAGATGGTGTTGCTGGTATTTATGGTCATATATTTACAGTAGATATTAGTGAGATTTGTAGAGATTTGTTAAGTTATAGTTTGCTGCCACATGGAAAGGGGACTTATACTGACTATAGGTATGGCGGATTAAATGGAGGGCCTAGACAGCAAGATAATCTTGCACAACCTGTATGGAGTGATAATTATATCTTAACAAGAAATGGAACATACAGGAAAATACGAGTTCGGTATAGAACTGAAATTATTGATGGTGATGGATTTATTAGGGAGGCTACTACTCCAGCAAGCCAACTGAGTAGTGAATCTAATTATGGTATAATAAATAGTGCATTAGATTTTGACAGCAATAAGCCTGCAAGTCCATGGACTCATGCAAGTATATTTGTCCATAGTGGATGGGGGTGTTCTAATACTTACCCTAGGCAGCATCAATCCCTAGCTCCAAATTGGAATTATGACTCGTCTTCTAGTAAGGGCACGACTATGGTAACTAAGGATATTAGAATGACTGAGAACATGGAAGCTCTTTATTGGACTCAAGGAAATATAAACAATTATAATATTTGGAGTAATGATAACTACGATTCAGGTACAGCTCCAGGAGGAGAAGGTAATCCTGAAGATTGTAAATACTGTAGTTCCAATACTTCTGACTTGATTGCAGATGCACAGATAAGGGTTACCGCTTATGATGCTAGTGGTGTAATTGTAAGAACTGCTATACTTTATGACTGGAATCAAAACTTAATTCCAAAAACAACTATAAATGGAGTTACAGGTGTATGGCCTAGAAGTCATTACAGGCCATGTGTTCAAAATATATCTCCTGTTTTTATTAATGCTAACTGTATACATGAATTATCTGCAGTAAAAAATATATGGGAGAATGGTGGAGAAACATATACAAGGAGAAGGATAGATGTTGATGGAGCTACTGCTGATGCCGCAAATGCTTTATTTTTAAATGATGAGATTTCTTATTACTCTATTTCAGGGGTTACTGTAACCACCACTCAAGGAAGTGGTCTAGGAGAAACTAAGACGAACTTATTTGAATATAGATGGTATAGGATAGACCGAGATAGAAGCTTGGTAACCAAAAATACAGGAGCTTACTATAATGGGATTTATTATACGGAGCTTAGTACTGATTATGCTACAAATACTAAAAAGATTAGGTGTAAGGGGCTAAATTGGGGTAATAGCGAAGTACCTTATTTTAGGGTGCATTGGCTGAATAAGGCAGGAGGAATAGATTCCTATACCTTTAAAGGAGATACTAAGGTTTCTTATAGTGCGAGTAGAGATATTATATTAAGGCCAGAGCCTAGAGCAGTTGGAAATGTTGGTTATGGTGTTTCTGCAGGTACAAGTCCAAATCCTTATCCTTCTGATAATGCTCCGACTAAAGGAAATTATCAGTCAGACACAATGAGAGGAGGGGATGTTTACCATGGAGGGTCAGAAGTTCTTAATGTAGATTCAACTAAAAGTGGAATGTTCTCTAGTTTACCATTAAATCAACTCAAGGCTGATTGGCTGAGAGAAATAGTATCATCTCCAAATGTTTGGACAGAACGGATAACTACTGATGTGGTAACTGGATCAACTACTTTTTACAATGTTGCCTATAGGTCTGTATCAGACATTGAAAAAGGAAGTAATATGGATGGTAGAACTCCATCTAATACGCAGTATATCCCAATTATAATCACTAACTCATCAGTAGATATTTACGATAGTGCAAAAGGTCTTACAACAATGTCTTTTGAATATACTCATGCTCATGCAGTTGTAACTCAAAGAAATTAAACTATATGCCTAAAAATGACATCTCTATAGAAATTTTAGAGGAAGTAAATAATGTGCGAATCCCAAACTTGTACGGAGGTAATATCCTTTCTAATGGGGATTTTAGTAATAGTAGTATTTGGGATTTAACTCAGCCATCCAGCTCTACTTGTTCTATAAACTGGTCTATATCAGGGGGTGTTATAATTAAAACAGCAGGAGCATGCTCTTACTTTGAGCAGCCATTAACGCTTGTAGAGGGTAGGACTTATGAGATAGAGGTAGGAGTTAAAGATTACAATAGGTCTGGTTCTTTCCTCTTAGCTAATCATGGGATTGGAAATTCAAATGTAACGGTGTTTAATTCTACTGATATTTGTTTGGGGTGTGACGGAAATACAAATCAGTATGCTCACATTACTAAGCAATGGGTTCAAGGCGCATATAATACTAACCTGATAAGATTCTATGCACATAGTTCTTCAGCTATGACGATAACTTATATAAGGGTATATGAAACTATAGCTGATGACAGTAAAGTTATGGGAAGGCTAGATGCTGCTACAACTGACGATTTTCCTTTAGCAATTACATTTGCGGTAAACGACCCTTCAGATATTGATGCTAGAAAAGGAGCATACAGTAAGACATTCCAAGTCCCTGCTTCTAATAATAACAATCAGGTATTAAAACACCTTAATATAGCAAATTCTAATAATCTTGAGGCTATACTAACGGAAAAATTTAGATGTAGAATTTTGGTTGGTAATTTATTTTCATTAGTAGGATTGCTTCAAATAAAAGGAGTACAAAGATTAAACAATAAGCCAATATATTATGATGTTACCTTTTTAGGAGATAATCTAGCTTGGAGTACATTTTTAGATGGAAAATATTTAAGCGACTTACAACTCGCAAACTCTACAGACCTTAAATTAGGAGCAAAAGAAATCGTTAAGACTTGGCAGGCAGATAGCTGTGAGAGTTCTACAGAAAGAGATGGAACTAATACCGTTAATACATCTCCTGTTGTTTATCCTTTTGTCAGTTATGGTCAGGCTAACGAAACAGGTAATGAATTTGGTGCTGCCGTTCAAATGCTTAGGACTAAATATGAATATGATTGGATTAATAACGGAAACTTTGGTATACCAAACTCATCACAAACAGGAGTTTATGGAGCTGTAGACAACGGAGGAAGTTTTGCTCCTACCCCATACACCAGCAAAAATCCTGTAAATGATTGGCGACCAATGGTGTGGATTTATAATATGATTATGAAGATATTTGAAGATGTAGGATATACTGTATCATCTAATTTTATGGAAACTTTAGATTTTAAAAAATTAGTATATGCTAGTCCAAATTTTCTTTTTAATAATCCTGACCAAAGATATCAAGCTAATAGTTATTTAGGTAACTTTAAAGATGATTCTAGTTGCCCGGCAACTGCAATTAATCTTAGATTTCTTAATGAAACTTTAACGGATAGTATTTCCGTTCAGAATAATGGCAATACCCAAGGAGGGCACTCTGGTTTCCCTGAATGTCCACTTCAGTTTGGGGGTCTCTGTTATGGTGGTAGTGGAGCGGGTAGTGCTAGATTTCAACCTGCTACTGGTGTTATTGTAAATCAAGGAGCAACACTCCAGCAAGACCTTACTGTATTTACAGGATCAGGATTTACAGGCTGGAATATACCAGTCGCAGGGTATTATAAGTTTTCCACCTCAAACATCATGTGGGGTATAGAGTTTCAGGGACATTCAGGAACAGGAGGGTCAAGTGATTGGTCAGGGAGTGGAAATTTTACTAATTCGTCACAGACAGGGATTCAGTTTTTTGCAAAAATAGGGGTTCAATGTAAAACTGTAGGGGAAACAGGTTATTGCAGTAGAGAAACTATCCCTGATGGTGAAGGTCAGCAGCTTACAGGGTTTTTAGATGCTAATGGAGCAGGCCCTACAGGGACTTATGCTATATATGAAACTTTAGACCCAACTGAATATATTGGGTACTTTAATAAAGGAGATGAGGTAAGGTTTGAACTGTTAATGAATAATTATATGCAGGTTGAAAGCCCAGAAGACAATTATACAGGTTCAACTACCTTAGCTTTCAAGATGATGCTATGGGGTACAACCCTTAATAATTGGTATGGCTCAAATGGAACAGTAATGATAGAGATGTATGACCAACAAGTCCCTGTTTATGGTGGGGAATATAACCTTCAAGATATTTTTCCTGCCGACCAAAAGCAAATTGATTTCGTGAAGGGAGTAGCTCATTGTTTTAACCTTCAATTTAATACAGTAGAAGCAGAAAAAACAGTATATATAGAGCCTTATAATGATTTTTATTTACCCCCTTCAGATGCTATTGATTGGACTTGGAAGTTATCTAGGAATCAATCAGATGGCCAACATTTCATTGAAAACATTTTTTCAAGAAAGATTGTGTTTAAATATAAGTTAGATTCTGCTGATTGGAGAGTAAATGACATGAGTGAGCAGTTTTTTGACAGCCTAGGGGATATATATCCTTATCAAAAAGATTTAGGCCAAACATATCCTTCAGGAGTTAAGGAATTTGAGAATCCTTATTTCGCAGGTACTTATGATTCTCATAATAGGTGGGGAATTACTAAAGATAATTATGCTAATAATTTCTATTCTGCAGCAATGTGGACTAGTTCTACCGCTATCTCATCTCCAAAAGGATATGGCTTTATGCCTAGAATATTACTGTATAACAAAATGATTATGCCTGCGATTAACGACCCAATATGGCAGGGTTTTTGGGTTGAGTCATTGCCTGCGGCTCCTGCTTCTAGTAAATTTTCTGCAAAAGCAGTTCAGGTTTCTGATGTTACAGCATACAATTATTTAAGTTTTCCTACTGGGGATTTTACTAATTCATTTTATACTTCAGCAACATTTATAAATAGACATAATTATACCACTCAATTTGGGTTGTCTTATGGGGATTATTGGGCTGGAGATTATGATGCTGCTTCTAATACTTATGGTGATAGTGCGACAGGGTTAGGTCTTTACTCTAGGTATTATCAGGCAATGATAGATGGATTGATAGACAAACCAAAAGTAAGGATTTGCTATGTAGATTTAAAAATATCCGACATAACGCAGCTTGACTTTAGAAAAATGGTATATATTGATGGAGTCTATTACCGATTGATTAAGGTTTTAGATTATGCTCCACACCTAAACACCCCTACAAAAGTAGAGCTACATCAATATAGTCCTAAGAGTGGAAGTGCATTGTCAAATTCAGCAATTTGGATAAATAATAATGGAACTACTGGAGGTGGAGGGGGTGATCCTGTAGGTAGCGGCCCTATTTTGGATAATAATAATTCTGATGGGTAATATACTATATATGATTAAAACAACAATATAATGCCAACAAATTTAAACGCAAGGAATGTAACAAGAGCAGGAACTAGGCTCAATTCAGGGTTAGATACTATCACTACTTTTGATCTAGTAACCTCTGCTCCAATGCAATGGTCGGAAAATGTAAGAATGAGATTTACCTCTAGTCAGAGTGGTTCAAATGACTTCCTGTCTAGTGAAGTGCATACTCCTCAGTTTAGCGTTAATTCAGGAAGTATATTGGTAGATGGAAGTAGTTATAGTAATAAGTTTACATCTAAACATTCTCAATTTATAGCTCCACAAGAGGGCTATGTTAAAAGTATTCAAGGGTATATATCTGCTACAGGTTCATCAGGGTGTGCTGAAGAATCCGTAGTGATTAGTGCTTGGAGTAAAACAGTAGATGCGTCAGGAACATCCTCAACTCCTATGAATTTAATATTTTCACAGACATTTACATTTAATGGTTCTTCAGATAACCTTGTCTTTGCTGTAGATTCAAAATTATACGGAACATACAGTAAAATTACAATGAATGAAATGGAGGGGGTTATCTTTTCTATAAAAAGGATTCCAAAGGTAGGGGCACTTTGCTTGAAATGTGCAGCAAGCCTCACTATGGTTTTTGAATCTACTTCTAAAGGAACGAGAGAAGAATTTATGTTTCCTTCTTTGTCTTCAGCGTTTAATAGGCTTAATGAAACTATAAGTAGTCCTGATTCTCAGTATAAGAATACTCCTGGCCCTATTAAAACAATATCTGAATAATGGGTAAATATAAATTCATAGAAGATGCGTTAAGAAAAGAAGCTCCTTATGTAAAGAGAGAGCTTAGAAAAGAATTAAAAAAGCAACAACATATAGCTTCAGGAAAGTTATATGATGGATTTAAAGATACGATAAAAACAGGCTCTGATAGCATATCTCTTTTGATTACTAATGACACTCCATATATGTGGCTTGTTAATGATGGTAAGAGTGGAGGGGTAACAGCTTCTTTTAACGCTATATATAATTGGGCTCAAGAGAAATGGAAAGGAGGAAAACTAACATTTAGTAGTGAAAGTGATATAGAGAGGTTTGTTCAAAAAGTAAAAAATAATTTAGAAGAACAATATTTTACCAAGTCAGGAGATAGAAATGTCCCTCCTTATGGATATAAAAGATACTTTTTTATTGATATTACTAAACACAAGATAGCTAAGGGAAAAATGAGTTCAAGGATAGGAAATGCAATAACTAAAGAGGTTGAGGGTATTATAAATAAAGAATTGATTAAGGCAGAAATTAAATTAACAATAGGATAATAAAGACATGGCATTAAACAGTAAGGTAGCAATAGATATTCAGATAAAAAACATTAAAAAGGTTGCTGATTTAAAAAAAGAATTACAAGGCTTAAGGAAGGAGCAGAGAGATTATGAAAAAAAGGTTGCTGATGGAGAAAAACAAACCAGAAAATCAGCTAAAGCATATAGTGATTCTGCTAAAGTCGTTAAGAATAAATCTAAATCATTAAGAGATTTAAATAAAAATCTTAACGGAACGACTAAAGCTACAAAGGCATCTACAAAATCTAGCAACTCCCTATCAAAATCTTTCGTTAAGGCTGCCGCTGCTATAGCTGTGGTGGTTGGAGCTTTCAGATTTTTAAGTAGAGCTATAAGTTCTGTAGTAACTACATTTTCAGAGTTTGAATTTGTAATGGCTAAAGTTAATGCCGTTTCAGGTGCTACTGATTCGGAGTTTAAACAATTAACAGATTCTGCAGAGGAGTTAGGTAGAACAACATTCTTTACTGCAACACAGGTAGGAGAATTACAACTAGCATTTTCTAAATTAGGTTTTACTGCATCTGAAATAATGGATGCACAGAAAGCAACACTAGATTTAGCTACAGCTACAGGTACTGATTTGGCTAGGGCAGCACAGGTAGCAGGGGCAGCAGTAAGAGGTTTTGGATTAGATGCTAGTGAAACTGAAAGAGTGGTAGATGTTATGGCTGTTTCCTTTGCAAGTTCTGCTATGGATATTGAAAAGTGGAGTACATCTATGACTAAGGTTGCACCTATTGCAAAGTCGGCAGGATTCTCTATTGAAGATACTGCAGCTATGATGTCAAAGCTTACTGATTCAGGTATTGAAGCATCTATTGCAGGTACATCTTTAAGAAATATATTGCTTAAAATGCAAGACCCTACATCAGATTTATCAATGAACTTTGGAAAAACTATACATAGTTTAGATGAGTTAGTTCCTGCTATGAAAGGGTTTATAGCAGATGGTGGGGATATGGCTGATATTTTAGAGGTTGTAGATTTAAGACAAGCAGCAGCTTTTGAGCAAATGCTTACTACTGCAGATGGAACTTTAGCATTAAGAGATTCATTGAAAGAAGCTAACGGAGAAGGAAAAAGAATGGCAGGTATTGTTGGAGATACTTTGCAGGGTTCATTTTTGAAATTTACCTCAGCAGTACAGGGTGTGTCTATATCTGTTATGAAAGGATTTTCAGAAGGACTTCAAGGTGCTATAGAAAATATAGCATCATTCTTTAATGTTATTGCTAAAAATAGTAAAACAATAGTAACTATAATAAAAGGAATTACAACTCTAGCTAAATGGTTTGGTATATATAAGCTTACAATCATAGCAGTTACAGGTCTTACCTTTGCCTACAATAAAGCTTTAGTAATGCAAAGGTTTTTAGCTATAAAGGCTGCAAGTGGAATGACAACGCTATCTGTAGCAACTATGGTTGCAAAAAGGTCTATTAATGCACTTATGGGTAGTACAGGAATAGGTCTTTTAATAATAGGCCTTACAGAGTTAGTTCCTTTGCTAATGAAAACTGAAGAAGCTGCAGAATTGGTTGCTTCTAAAACTGATTTGATTACAGATTCTTTTCACGATTCTATACAGCCAATAGAAAAGATTAAAACAAGCTCAGAAGAATTAATAAGAGTTAGGGGGTTGATGAATAAAATGATAGATGATGGCCTGATTTCTTTAGATAAAGAGGGGGTGGCTATAAAGGGTGGTCTTGTTAATCAAAAAACCTACAATAAGTATAAGGGTCAGGCAGCTATCTTAACAAGAAGTTTAAGTAGAGAGCTAAAAAAGAATGATGAATCTTTAATTACTGAAAAAACATCTATTGAGGATGTGGCTTTGGCTATTGAAAATCTAACTAAATCATTAATGAATCAAGCTTTAATAAAAGGATTTGAGAAGCAAATGGAGAAGGTTACTGAAATTGCTGCTAATGCAGAGATTACTAGACAAAAAATTGCAGCTTCTTTTGATTGGGGGAGCTTAGACAATGTAGAGAGATTTAAAAGGTTTTATGAATACGCAAGGAAAAGTGCTAAAAACATGTCAGCAGAACAGAGAGCGACAGGGGAAGCTTCTTTTGATATTTTTAACAAAATAATGAAGGAGGGTGGTTTTGATAACATTGACCAAATGGTAAAAGGTCTTACAGATTCAGATAAAGAGATAGAGATTGTAACAGCAGCATTTGATAAATTAGCAGGGGAAGGGGGAATAGGAGCATTGATTTTGGCAGGAATAAAATCAAAGAAAGTTACAGATGATAATATCACAACAATTAAGAATTGGTCAACTGAAACTGCAATAGCAATAAATAAAGTAAAAGATGAAAGGCTCAAGTTAGGACTAAGTGACGAACAGTATGCTACAAGAGTATTACAGGTTCAGCTTGATATGATAAAAAAAGAAAAGTCAGCCTACCTAGAAACTCTTAAAGGCAAGGAAAAAGACAAGAAAGCTAATGTAGATAAGATGACTGCATTTGAGCAAAAAGAGTTAGACCTTAAGCTGAAGCTACAAGCCAATGCTTTTAAAATAGAAATGAGTAATCTAAATAAAAAGAATATATTTAGAAAAAATGAGATAAAAGAAGAATTTACTGTTAATGGGAGTTTGACAGAACAAGGGCAAACTGCATTAATTCAGCAAGAGATAAACTTTCTTACTACTAAAGGTAATCTTCACGATATTTATAGAATGGTATTAACAGGTAATAACGAGAAGATAGCACAAAGCAACAGGCAGTTACACGAACAGAATATGGCTGAACTTCAGGAGCAGATAGGAGCTATGAGTGGGGTTGGTAGTGCGTTGACAAACTTGGCAGGAGATAATGAAAAACTTAATCATATAAAAGAACTAGGCAATAAAATATCTCAAGCTGCAAATATAATATCCGCTATAACATCTCTAACTACAAACCTAGAAACTTTAGCTAATACGAAAAAGGCTGCATCAGAAAATATAGCTACAGGCTCAACAATAGCAAATACAATAGCCACAACTCTTGGGCTTATACCAAAAGCAATAAGTGCTATTTTAGATTCGGCTAAGGGTTTGGGGCCTTTCGGTATAGTTGCTATGGTAGCTATGGCCGCTATGGTTGCGAAGGTTATGCGGATGAAATTTGAGCATGGCGGAGTTATTGATGGTGAGAATAAATTCGCCAATGGAGGAATGGTTCATGGAGCAAGTCATGCACAGGGGGGAGTTAAGTTTGCAGTAGGTGGTAGGGTAAACGAATTAGAAGGTGGAGAAGCTGTTATAAATAAAAGAAGTACAGCAATGTTTAAAAATCAATTATCATCTATGAATCAAGCAGGAGGTGGTGTTAAGTTTGCTGATGGAGGGTTAATGAGTTCTCCTGCTTTTTCAGAGGCACAATTTAATGCTAATAATCAAAGTCAAATGATTGGAGCTATGAGTGGCCAAAGGAAAGTAGTGGTAGTGGAATCTGATATAACTAATAGTCAGTCAACTGTTAGTGTAATCCAGGCTAATGCAACCT
>Ga0209091_10001068_pt1 | contig 24773 bp, 23 predicted proteins | sample ArcticOcean_MG_C_6_FD_187438 | JGI IMG/M metagenome (GOLD analysis project Ga0209091, IMG submission 187438) | Marine microbial communities from western Arctic Ocean - ArcticOcean_MG_CB8_128 (SPAdes) (version 2) | ecosystem: Environmental > Aquatic > Marine > Oceanic | place: Arctic Ocean...
GCTCGAACCGACGACATTGGCGGTGATTGGTGTTGTTGCTTGATTGGATTTTGAACCCCAATGACCAGATGCACAGGATGATTTGGTATCGGTGAAATTGAACACCACATATGGTGCTTTGGCGACTTGCATATCAACCAATCCACGAACCAATTCAGCACGGGTCATTTTGACAACCAAAGTCGATTCTTCATTGTCGAACATTGGGAATTGAAAGTGGCCAGCAGCCGATTGGGGGAGAACCCAATGGTCTGGAATAGTAGCACATTCATCCTCATCGGCAGCGTGATAAACGGCGGTCGCACCATTCTTTGAGGCGACCGTGATTGGCTTGTTTGCTGTGGTTTGGATATGAACAATCTGACCAGCGAACTTCGCCGATAATAATTCAGAGAATTGCTTTGGTTCGATGAGAAGGATGCAATCGTCTTTCACTTTCAAAGAGGCGAGTTCACGTTCATTCACCAGCAATTGAATAGTCTTGGCGTGGTCGTGGGTCCATACGGACATTCCGTCGCTGGTGAACATGATACGCACAGGTGCGGGGTCGGTGTTCAATACCAATGAGGACAATGCCCCAGATAGGTCGGTTGCGTTGACCTTGATGTTGACGGTGCGGCTAAGTTCACTTGAGTTCGGAGTCAGGCTCATAAATTATCGAGCCGACTCCCACCCTTATGAAGCCCAAACCATTCATCAAATGTTGCAGGCTGGGGAACATCATCTCCCGATTCAATTTGATGGCCAACGATTTTGCTCACACGAGCAGGAATTATTGCAGCGTAATCTGGATTGAGTTCGATACCGATTGCGTTGCGGCCATTCCTGATTGCGACTCCGAGCGTTGTTCCAGAACCAGCAAACGGGTCCAGCACCAAACCTCCTTTTGGTGAACCAGCGAGAACACATGGCTCAATCAATTCTGGTGTATAGACGGCGAAGTGTGCGCCTTTCCAACGGCTTGCGGCCACCGACCACACGCTTCGCTTGCGGCGCATCCCATCTGGTGTTTGACCCTCTCGATTGAAGTTATCCATCCACGCCACGAGACCCGTGTTGCCATTGTTCATTGAGCCATAGTGGTCGGTTTCAGCCTTCTTGGGATGCTCTCTATGTCGAGCCACCTTCTTGGTGCTAATGGCCTTCTCTTTGATGGCTTCATAGTCAAAATAATATGTCTTGGATTTGGCCAAGAGATAGATTACTTCGTGATTGCGAGAGCATCTATCGGTTGATGGTTCTGGCATTGGATTCGGCTTCGCCCAGATGATTTCCTGACGGAGATACCACCCGTCGCTTTGAAGGGCGATAGCCAGCCGTGCTGGAACCATCTGCAATTGCTTGTCAACATAGGTATCGGAGATGTTCAACCATAGTGTTCCATCAGGCTTGAGAACTCTCTTGACTTCACGGAGTATCTCCACCATGTTGTTGATGTATTCTTCGCTTGTCGATTCCCGACCAATCTCCTTCATGGACTCGCCGTATTCACGCAAGCCCCAATATGGTGGAGATGTGATGCAGGTGTTGACGGTCTCATCGGAGATGGTTCTCAATCGTGAGAGCGCATCCCCGACTTCGACCGTGAACTTGACCATGAGGGTTGGATGGATTCCCCACCCATTTCAATGGTGTTGTTCAGTTATCACGAAGGTATGTATAAGCATCCCATTCTGAAACCTTGACTCCAAGTGCAGCCTCACACGCTCTTAATTGGCGGTTCAATACTGCACGGCGACGGTTGATGCTTGAGCGAGATGCTTCTCCATCACAGGAGATGTTCTCTGGACTCAATCCGCAATAGATGTTGCTGATTTGCTCGAATATCTCTTTATCGGTTGAAGCGACTTTGAACTCTCCCTTGTTGAGAATTGAAACAATGTCTTCACCAGATTCTGGCGCATCAACATTTGAATCGAGGATGGTGATGAATCGTGCATCCATTGGCACAGTCCATACGGTTCCGATACTGTGGGTCTTTTGACGACCACGAATCTCGGTTTGTTCGATTTTGACTTTTGTTCGGTTCACCTTAACGATTTTGCCGATTGTCTTTTCACCATTTGGTCGCCCAAATGATACTTTCATTCCTGTGGTGTATTCTTGGCTCATAATTTTCATCTCCTGTTTCAATATATTTCAATAACCTCGCACATTAACAATGGCAACCAAACAAATGTCAAGGGAATCAATGGTATTACCATGATGCACCAGACGGTGGCTGGGATGCGTATTAGTGGGGTCATGTTTGTCGGTGGGTGTCCGAGTATATCAATGAATCGGTATCACAATGGTTTTGTTCGTTAATTTTGGTTGTCGATTTCCACGTTCAGAGATTCAAATGGTTATCGAACTCAATATGCCTGTTGGATTCCGAACAGAGAATCTCGGTGCTGCGGTTTTTGCCAATCAATTTTCAGATTATTCTGAAATCGGCGGTGCATCAAAAGCGTCTTCATGTGCAAGCCAAGTGGATTGGCCATAGGAACTTCGACCATCGAGACCTGCAACACGAACCCTGCCGGATTCCACGAACAGGTATGGTTTGTTGGCTAAGTGATTGGTCAAGGCATTCATAGAGAATGGTTGATTAGGGAGATTGAGAACTTCTGTTGAGGATAGTGGTGTGCCATCTGGGAATGATGCGCCAGCAAGAATCATTGCTCGCCAAAGTCGTTTGATATTCCGGCCATCATGCCGACCCAATCGGCCTTTTCGACGAGTTCCATATTTAGACGAAGGCACTTCATTTGGGTTGGGTTCGTCTTCGCTCACGGTTAAGGTGAGGAACACACCCTCCATAAGAGTTCGCCGTGTTGGATGAAGTTCAAGCCGATTACAGGCGTTTGATTTTCATTGCGTTGTATGGTTTTTTGATTTCACTTGCTTTGACTTGTTCCGCCATTGCTTCTGGGAGGATAGGCAAAACACGCTCAACCGCCGATTTGGTGAGGCCAACCATCTGGCCAAATACTGCTGGAGGAACAATTTTCTGAATCTCCGATGGAATGTATTCACTTCGCTCGCCCTTCTTGAATCGACAATCCCACTTCTCTGTGGCGATTGCGGTTCCTTCTGGGTCAAGTGTGTCCATGCGGCCTTTCAAGTCCTTCTCGATAACGCTACGGCGTTTGGTGAGGATGCCTTGAGCAGCCTTGATTGTAGCAAGAGCATCGAACTGTTCATCATCGGTATCGAACTCGGATGCCACGATATCAAACGCACCCTTATGGATGAGGTCTTGAACGGTCGGGCATAGAGATTGGTATGCACAGTATTTGCATGAATCGCCAAGAGATGGTGTTCCATGCTTGATGGTCTTGATGGTGTCATATTTGGCCTTGAGCCATAACTTGAACTCGTCAATCTGATGGTCAGTCCACACGGTTGAAACCGGACCCCATCGAATCATATCGAATGTGAATCGCAACGGTCGGTCTGGCCAAACCTGTCTCGCATATGCCAGATAGATTCCAGCCTGAACATCGGTGTCGGCTTCAGTTTGCGACTTTGGCATCCTGTTGGTTTTGTAGTCGATAAGTTCGATTGTTCCATCCTTATGTTCCAGAATCAAATCAATGAATCCGAATATGGGAACTCCATTATCCAATTTGAAAGGTGCGTTATGTTGACCCATCGGTTGCTCTGTTGAATAGACACGAACAGGCGTTTTGCCTCTGCGGTCAAACCAACGCTTGAGCATATCCTTGCCATCCTGATAGAACGTAAAGTCAACGCTGAACTCCGGCTTTGCAGCCCACTTCTCATAGCATTGCATGAGAGTTCCAAACAATGGCTTTGGTGTTGAGCCATCTGGATTCGGGCTTCGCCAATCCTCAAGTGCGCCGTGAACTACATTCCCCAATCGTGCAGCCTGCATCTCGGATGGATGATTTGACTTCTTTTTGAGGATGCGTTCAGAATCACTTGTTGGGTCATACTGAAATTGATAAGCGAGGGTGCAATCCTTTGCCATTTTCAGACGAGTCGCAGAGATGTATGGAACTTTCATAATACAACACCACCATTCCCACCCATATCAAGGGTGAGGTTGGTTCTGATTCAAACAGCAGACTTCTCCACCGCTTTGTTGAAGCGGTCTTGGGTCGGATTCTCCAGCACGAATGGTGGACAAGCACGAGACTTCTTGACTTGAGCCAAGTATCGGGTCTCTAAATCGCCGCCTTTCACACGTTGTTGAGAGGTGAACTCGACAATCCAATCGAACAATGGGTCCGTGATATCGGGTCGGCCAGCGCTGACGATAATCTCCTTTGCTTCTGGAGTTCCCCAGCCTTCTTGGCGGCTCTTGAGTAGTGTCGTTGCGACAAAGTGAGCGTGGTATAATTCCGCACCCATTTTCAGACGTTCAAATGGTTGCACGAATAGTCGATTTATCACCTTATAACTGTGCATCTGACCTTCTGCAAATGTTGGGAGAGTCTTTTTGCCTTCACGCAATGCCTGTTGCTGGCGAGATAGAAGCAAGTCTGCTTCGCTCATGCCGTGAACTGATTCTGCGTAGTGATTGCGGCATCCCAGATAGAATGCACCTTCATTCTCTAAGACGAGCATACGGATGCCTGTTGGGTGCTTCTCTTGGTGTTGCTTGGTCAAGTCGATGAATGCGAGAGTCATGTCGTTGACGGCATCTGGAGTAGTGCAAACCTTTCGATAGATGCGAGAGCGCAAGTCTTCACGCATGATAGATTCACGAGCAATCAAATCGGCTTGGCCTTCAAGGTCGCAATCAATGATACAAAGGAGAACCTCTGCGGGTTTTCGACCAGCGCACATATCATTGAACATGGTCAGATAGAAGTTCGTTTTTCCAGAACCACTAAAGCCTTGTAATTTCATGTGCTTAGTTCGGTTTTCAATCATAGATTCGCCTGTATCGCAACCTGCGATTAGGGCGGAATAATCCTTTTGTTTTCGTGCCATATCAATCGACTCCTGTTCACACCGTTATCAAAGGGGTTGCCCCACCTCAATCCCACTTCTCCCATTCTTCGTCTTCGTCTTCGCCATCAACGAATCCATCGGATTCGGCTGCAGCGTCGGCTGGAGGTGCATCATCTGGGTCTTCGTCTTCGTCGGATAGAGCGACGATTAGTTCGGCCTTCTTCATGGTGGAGAAGCCTTCGACACCTGCGCCCTTAGCCATAGCCTTGAGAGCCTTGACGGGGAGAAGGGTGAGGTCGAGTTCTTCATCATCATCATCCTCGTCGTCTAAAGCCTCTTCTGGGGCTGCAACGGGTTCGGCTGGTGCTGGAGGGGCTTCGACGACTTCGACGGCTGGAGGGGCTTCGACAACCTTCTCTTCAACGACTTCATCATCATCATCATCATCATCATCAAGGCTGATTGCTTGAGCAGATGCCTTCTTGAAGTAATCAGCAGCATCATCCTCTTTTTCAGTCTTGACAACAGCAACCGCTTGGATTGGTGCAACAAGAATCACAGGAACAGCAACGGCAATGTTCGCCGATAGGCCGTATTCGCCTTGCACTTTAGTAGTGATTAGAGCGAGGATTTTGGAGTATTTGCCGAACTTCAAAGCGATATCTGGAGAGCAAAGTGCATTGAGCATCAGAGATTCGCCGGATTCGATTGCTTCGAGAGTCATGGTTGATTCATCCTTCAACAGTATTTTGCCGAATTGGTTGCCAGCACGAGAGTTCTGAACTCCAGAATATGACACGGTTGCTTCAATCAAACGGTAATCGTTGCGGCCTTTGGAAAGGTCGTCTTCAAGGTCTGCGATATCGACAACATCATATGTGTCTTTGAGCAATTGAACTGAATCGGCGTGAGCATATTCTTCTTCGACGAATGAGGTCAATCCTGTGAGAGCCTTCAAATCAAGCGAAGGTGCATCCAGATTGCGGCATGAAACGCTGACTTCATAGATGCCATCGACTTCAACATCATCACCAACAGAAGCATCCTCATCCCATAGAGACATGGAAAATAGTGCGGCATCCATTTCATCGTCGCCATCCATCATAACGGCTTGGCCGAATATGTTGCAGACAGGTCGTGGATTGCCAGATGCAGCGCCAATGGTGCTGTGAGATACCGACCACACTTGAACGTGAGCAGCGTATCGCTTTTGGCGAAGAATTGAAGTCAAATCGGTCAGGACAATATCGGTCAAGAATGCTTGAGCGACTTCTGATGCAAGTCCACCAAGAGAATCAATGGTCTCCTTTAGAGAAGCGTCGTGGGATTTTCGATTGAACATATCAACCACAGGAGATGCGTCTTTGAATATCCCATTGGCAATCCCACGCTCAATAAATGGCATGAGTCGCTTGGATGCTGTCGGAGGCAGGGCGGTTGTTGCAGTCTTGTTGGCTGACATAATTCACCCAGAGATTCCCCACCCTTATGAAGCCGAATAGTCTGGGTCGAGGGTGTCAAGGTGTGCATTCGCAATCTGTTCCCACAGGTCGGAATCGTCTGACTCAAGCGAAGTCTGGGCTATTGTTTGAACCTTCTTTCGCACCTTATTCTTGGCCTTGAGAGCATCGGTCGCAACCGCTTTCACGTTCAAATTGAGCCACGAGCAGCGTGAACCAAACAATGTTGGCTTATGTGGGCTATCGCCAACAATATCATAGAGAACTCCTTTTGAAGTATCGGTCAAGTATGATGGGAGAATCAACGACCGCCAAACCAGCGAATCGGCTTTGGTCAAACAACCAGCCTGCTTCAATAAATCAGCATCTCCATCTCGAAGTGTCGATTTCATAATCGCTGGGAGGGCATCCTCCAGAATATCGTTGAAGTCGGCCATTGTATTATTCAGATTCTTGCGAACCGCTTCGATAAATAATGGTGCGAGCGCATAGTTATCCATCAATCCTGTTCGGGTCTTGACTATGTTCCATGTCTTTCGACCACCTCCACGACCACCTCCACGACTCTTAACTTCGACCAAGCCCGCATCCTCCAGCGTTGGCAGATGCTTCTCCTTGAGGGCGTTCTTAGAGCATGAGAATGCGTGAATGTGCAACCATTGGAGAATGTTATCCTCCGACAATCCTCGATTGCTGTCAACCATTTTTTTCAGTTCGTTGAAAACCATCCACGAATCCTCTGGAACTCCAGACAGGCTGGCTCTCAAAACCAAATCGCAAAGAATCAGACCTGCAACATTATCCTCTATCGAACTCAATATGAATACTTCATCGTTTGATTCGTGTGTCGGTCGTTGATTCTGATGCAGAAGCGTGATGGTGTCAATAATCGACAACACTTTGGTGATGTCTCGTTGGTGCTGTGCCGATGTTGATGGAAAAAAGTCAGCCATCAATGGTGCGAATATATTCCGAACTCGTTGGTTTTGTAATTTCAACATGGATGCTTGAAGCAGATGCAAATCGGGATGAAGTGATAATTCTTCTGGGCGAGCCTTTGCTCGGAGAGTATTGAAGACAACCGCTTCAACCTTGTCAGGTGTGGTGTCAGGAGTCATTAGTAATTGACGGGTGATTTGTTCTTCTTCACTTGGATTGCGAGTCGTCAGCGTGATGAATGAAGGTTGACCACGAATGATGAAATCACGGGTTTCAATCTCGCCGGTCATTTCATTCTTGATTGGGGTTTTCCACAGCAATTCTTTATCATCACCAGACATCAACGGCTTCATTCGGCGCATGAATTGAAGAGATTCATCCTTTTCCAGAATCACGATGCAGCGATTCCCGACATTGACGATATACTCACCATCGTCGCTCACTTCGTCATAATCATATTTCAGAGCCTCTTTGGATGCACCGGCCAAGACCATGCACATTGACTTGGGGAATCCATTCCGAGCCGTCAATGTCAAGTATGTTTTTCCAGATGATGATGCGCCAATCATTTCCAGATTCAAAGGATGCTCGGTCTTGCATGACAGGAAAACCAAGAATGTCAACAGCAGGTTGGCATCATCACCAATGAATGGAGTCAATCGTGAACTGTGAAGAATCTCATTTATTCTGTCCAACAGATTTTTCTGGTTCAGGAACGTATCAACCGTATTGGAGTCAATAACACCTAATGACGAACTGCGGCCTTCATATTCATTTTGCTCAATCTCGATTCTATCTGGCATTGCTGCTGGAACATAGTCGCCATTTTGAAGAGAGATTCCGACCGACAATCCGGCGGTGATGAAATCGGATTTTATTGAATCCTCTAATTTCAATGCCTTCGCCAATCGGGCGAGAGAATGCTGTGAGAGGACATTGAACTTGCCAAGTGGCTTGCCTTCATATTCGGCGGTGAAGTCCATCCGACCCTTCGCAGATGATAGGAATGTGAATGCCATATCGAATCCAGCGATAGTCGATTCATAGCGGCTCGCTGCATCTGCAGATTGCCTAACGATTGGCTTGCTCGGTGTAGCATCTGCATCCGTCATGGATTAGACGGGTTTCACCCACCCTTATGAAACCGAATCAGATTCAGAAGGTGCGTGGGTCCACGCCAACGAATGCGACTTCTTGGTTAAGAACATCATAGACGACGAACTCGGTTGTTCGGTAGCCCCACCATGTAGTAGTGTTGCTGTTCATAAAAGTGATAGTGTCGGTGATGGTTTTGGATGATAGTGAAGCGATTGCTTGAGACCAGACGATTTGCTCGCCATCTGCGCTCATGTGCAATTTGGCACGGTTCGCAGCGTTGAACTTCTCTTGGTCAGCAACGACCATAACGCCAGCGACTCGGTATTGCTTCTTGGACTTCGACTTCATTGCCTGTGCAATCATAAGGTCGAGGTTGTTGGTTCGGGCGGAGTCAGTTTGTTGGCTCATATCCTTGCGTGAGCATCCCCCCTTATAAGAGGTTCGGTATATCAATGGTTCTGTTCTTTAATTGTCCAGCCATCGAATCGCATCGGATTCACCGATGCCAAATGGATTCCACAGGAATGTTTGCCACGATGAACTCTCAAATAATTCGGATGGCGTTCAATCGGTTCCAATCGGAACTCCCAGATTTCAGCAATGACATTGCAGGTTGGACAAACAGAATGCGAGCGTTTTGCCGAATGAATATCTCGCAATTGGTCTTCACCATCCCAAGCAAAAACCATTGCTGGTGGGATTTCATTTGAGGTCAAATCGGTCATAGATGTTCGCCTTTCATTCGTGCTGGGAGAACGTGAGAACGGTTGCATTTATCACAGCAATATCCACCTTTGGATAGGGAATGTCCGACACCAGCAATGTGTCGATTGATGCCCTTGAAAGACCGCTTGCATAATTTACAAGTATAACTTTTCCAGCCTGACATTATCGCCCATCCTCCATTCGTGCTGGGTATTGCAGTTTGGCATTCATCTGTTGACCGCTTGGTCTGGAATCCCCCATTGGAACAATCATCCAGCCCTGTGAATGAGCGTATTGAACCATGACATTGAGAACTTGACCGTTTATTGCTCTGAAAAGTTCAGGACTCAAGGTGGGTTCGCAGAAGTCAATCATATAGTATTGTAAATCTGGAATCACGCCTTCACCTCCTTCGATAATAATTTGTCAACAACGGTCTGTTGACCTGTCGATATTGACCGGCCTTGAGCGAATCGCCCCATCAGAGATTGGATGAAATCGGTCTCCCACTTGTTCAATTTTCCTGTGTTTTTCAAGGCCATTAGACGTTCTGCAACGGGTGGCAATGGAATATCAAGACCATTGGCAATCATATGGCGAGCAACGAGTTCTTCACGGAATCGGAGATAACCTCCACGCAATGCGGCGATACCTCCCTCATCTCGGATTTTACTTTGGACTCGACCAACCATCTCCTTCTCCCAAGCATTTAATTCGTCTTCAATGTCAATGCTCAATTCGATGAATGTTTCTGCTTCTGCAGCCCATAGATTGCGGTTCTTTGCTATCTGTTGAGCGAAGTTCGCCGATGCTTCGTGGTTGCGCTCGGCTCGCATTCTTGCTTCTGCCTTGCGTTGCGTTATACGCACATTGTATGCGGAGAGTTCTTTCTCTGCATCGAACATGAAATCATCCCATTGGCGGCGTTGCTTTGGACCCAAGAAGCCATATTTGACTATCCGATTGAGAACTGTTCTGGCCAATGCCTTTGAAACCTTTCGAGAGTTCATCATTGACTCATATCGCTTCAAGTCATTCATAACATTTGGATATGAGGCTGCGAACTCTTGCTTCTTGAACTCGGCCTTTGCTTTGGTCATGTTCTCTTTCAGGAATGCCGACTTCTCTTTGTCATTCAATACTCGACCTGTTGCTGGGTCTCGAATCTCGATGTAGCGGTGAACACAGGTGTTCCCAATCATTATTTCAGTGCCATTGACTTCATCGACTAAAACACAGTTCTCCACGATTGGTGCGTGGCCACATAATTCACATTTGTTGGTGTGGCCAAAGACCGAGCGAGAGTAATTCCAATCGGTGCTGAAATCATCATAACTGCGAATGCCACCATCATCTGAAATGATGTTTGAAACCTTTGCCAGATTGCGAATCACACGGCGTTCATATGCCTTTGCTCGGCCTGATGCCAATGCCTCATAGAGTTCGTGTGGCATATCGTGAGCAACCTGTTGGGATTTCCAGCGGCGAGCCTGTCTGGTGAGAAGTGCGCTCATATCATTCAACCTCTTTGTTGATTGTAATTGTCATAAATGGTTGGTTTTCAATCGGCAATCCATCATCATCCTTATGGAACTCTATTGCCAATTCAACCGAACCAAGTGCCACTTCAACCGGCACGATTCGTTGATTCGCAAGCAACAACAATCTGTCTATTTCATCAGATATAACCCGATGAAAGTTCGCATCTATTTTGCATCCTTTCAAGGTGTGTCGTGTCGTCATTTCAAACACCACCCATATCGTGGCAAAATACTTCACGGTCTTTGAAGTCAAAGTGGTTGAATAATCTCCAGCAAGAATCAATCCTGATGAAATCCATGTTGGATATGGAATCGGCTTCATGGATATTCCCCATGAACCAATCCAGCACATTTGAATCGTTATGTTCGTCGGTTTTTCCAACCATGACTTCTCCATCATTATCGGAGACCCACCCCATGCAATCGTATTGCTTTTTTAATATCCACTTAAACATCTCATTCATCTCCTTGTTCGTGTGCGAGTCTGCTGATGCTGACCTTTTGATGTTGATTGACACGCTTGATATTCTTGTTCACATGATTCGTGCATTCGTGCAATGATTCGCTCTGGAATACTATATTCCCATTCAATTTAACTGTCCATTTCATTTGCTTTCATCTCCTGTGGTATTTGTCAATGTGTGGTCATAGATATAGTGTCCATATCCATTCACGCTCGCCCAATCGGCAAGGGTCTCAATTAGACCAGCATCTCCTTCAGCGGTTTCTTTTTTACCGTCAATAATGACTACGATTGTCTTTTGCATTTCAATATCCCTCCATGTAGTATGTGCGAACTTCATATTGTCCGTCGCCTTCTTTGACTTGATAGTATCGTTGGACTCCATGACAAAGGTATGCAATCGCATCGTCTTTGTTCTTGAATCGCATTTGACTCCATGCGAATCCGTCAGTTCCCACTTGGTTGAATCGGTATTTTCCTGTTCCAGATACATTACAAAGTGAACCAAACCATTCTTCGTTGTTCCAATGGTTCAATGTGTTGTAGTGCGGTTCACCGTCTGGAGTGTATTTAATCTCAACATTTTTCAGTTCTTCAATTCGGGCTGTGTATAGGCGTGAGTGGAACATATCATTCATCTCCATCTCTTTCAGCAATCATTTTAGCAAACCTGTCATACAGGTCTGCGCCTTTTTTCTGTGCTTCTTTATGTTGTTTCATAGAACGGTATATTCCGCTTTCTGCAATAGCCATGCGGCGGGATTGTTCGTCGGCTTCTTTGTCGCTCATGTTTGTCGCACCACCATCACCCTTATCAATACTTCTGTTTTCCACTTAGCACACCAAACCATTCATATTCATAACACCAGATGGCGTTTCAACCACGCTGGTGCTGGTTGGATTGCATTCCTGAACCACGAAGGCAAGAGATGTCCGTTTAGTCGATAATAGCGTTCCCACGATTGGTCGAGGATGAACAAGTGGCCAACATCATCTGGAGTTCTGTTGATTCTCCCAGCACCTTGAACCAATTTCAAAGTGGTTGCCACATTGAACCACGATTGACATGGTTTAGGACAAGTGAATGATGAGCATAGATTTCCACTGTATTTGTTCGGAGGTTCATAGGGGCATTTAGGTGTGCCTTCGTGTTCTCTTCGCCATTCATGCTCGTCTTGTTCCATCCTTTGAGCGACCTGTGGGTCTGGTGTGAATAGATATGGTATTTTGGATATGACCAACCATTCCGCCAGCCTGCCCTTGAAGTCGAATCCTTCGCCGACATAGGTTGAAATGAGAACTAAATCATCACGCTCTGAAGTGAAGAACTTATCAAGCGCAAGTGAACGTGCATGGCCGTTTGAATCGTGAGTTATGATTCGGTCTCCAAGACCGGCTGCTTGTAGCCCCTCGACCAATCCTTTGCGGATTGCATGGGTGTGAGGGAGGACAACGCCTCGCTTATCTGGCCACTTCTCCATGATTGCTGCGATTGCCTTGACCTGACGAGGAATCGACTTCTCACGGCGAGCATATGACATTGAGCCTGTTGGTGCATAGTGAACATTGAAGTTCTCCTTTGGGAATGGCGATTCTGTGATTCGGATGAAGAGAGTCTTTTGGTCGGAGAGTCCAAGCCCAGCCAAGAACTCGTCAACATTGAGAATTGTTGCAGACATAAATATCCGCTGGCGGCTTATTGACTCCAATATATCCGGTGCTAATTTGCTGACTCGAATCGGTTTAACAATGAGAACTCGGTTGCCTCTTCTGTCATGGTCGAGTTCGACCACTACATCATTTGGCACAGCAAGCAATTCCAGCAATGTTGCAGTTCGTGAAATAATTCCTCGCATTTCATCCACGAGATTCACGTTCTCATCCTCTTCTGCACTTGTCAAAGTCTTCGTCGCACCCTCGTGCAATTTGGTTATATCGTCAACCCAATCGGCTGGGTGATAGTGCATTGGGAATGGAGTCTTTGCCCCAAACACACGGTTGAAATCCACTTGATTGACACGAACCTCCATCAAGCCCATCAGGAATCCCTCCATGCCGTGAGCCTCGTCGATTATGGCGAAGTCTCGTTGACCAAATGATTGGTCTGGGGATTTGATAACTCGGAATAAATATGCTGGATTTGAAAGGGTGATTCTTGCATTTACAGCCTCGAACTTCTGTGCATAATACGGGCAAGGGTCGGCTTCTTTGGTGTGTGGACACCGCTTCTTGCCAACATAACATGGACCCTTATCGGCAGTTCCAGAATTAACCCAGCAGGCAAAATTGGAACGGCCTTTGACTTCTTTCAAGGCATGGCCATAATCACGCTTGTATTGGTCTGCAAGGCCAAGAGATGGAGTCAGGAGGTATGCGGATTGAAAACGGTTTTGCACGGTCATAGCGATTGCTGATTTGCCGATTCCTGTGGGTGCTTCAATCACGATGTTGTCGAAGTCGTCATTATCCAAAGCCCAATACATAACCGACAACGCATCGTCTTGATATTTTCTTGGGGCTGGCATCGGAAAGTGCGGTCTGACTTGTTCCCATTCATCGGGCAGTTCTGCACGAGAGGGAATGTCGATTCTCACGATTGCCATATCCAAGACACCAGCATCCCACCTTAATCAATGGAATCACCCCCTATGCTCATACACATACATATTGACTATCGTATATGTGTTCTAACACCCCTGTGGGTTTGATTGATTGATATAGCCCCCCTATGGGGGGCTAATGATGCAGATGGATTGCAGGGCTTCTATCAATGCTTATTGAGTATCAAATCAGAATATCAATTCAAGCGAACCATCCGTATGATTCCCAGAGCGCACGAACCTCGTCTTTGTCGGAGTCCGATAAGTCGGATTCAGCGAGGTTCGATTCAGCCGTAGCGATGAACTTGTCAGTTTGAGGAACGAAGAAGTATGGGCGTTGCTTGTAGCCCTTCTCATCGCCTTGCATTGGGTGTTGGCATGACATGACTGTCCAGCCTCGTGGCTTGTCCGCCATAGCGACACGAAGGTCAGTAGTTCGGCAAACGAAGGTCGTGATGCAATCAATATCATCGCCATAAAACCCAGATTGGTCTGGGAATGTGCTGAATCCACGATAGTGCATAATTCCATCCTCAACGGTGTGAGGGTATTCGGCTTCATAGTCTGGTTGTCTGTTAATCATTTTTACTGCGTATGTCATTCTGTTCATCTCCTTTTTTTATTTTCAATAGAAGTTCATGTCCACATAGCAATATGCCAAGTGGTCAATGAATCCGTGAATTGCGTTTGGGTTTGAGAACTCAATTTTGCGAATCATGTTTGCGATGTTCTCTTGTTCTTTTGCTGGTGCAACATTGAGAACCATGTCGATAACAGCGGAGGATTCAATCATGTGGATTGCTGACCTGTCGCCAAAGTCATACACGAAGTTCACCGTGATGATGCGTTCTGGGAGGTTGCGCTCGTTGAAGTATGTGCGGAGGTATTGGCTGCTCATATACAGTCGTGGGAGTTCCCCCTTATAGTATGTTCGGAATCTCAATGGTTTTGTTCCTCGATGTATTTGGTAATTGGATATTGAGTTCAATATCAATTTTCACAGCCCGTCTGGATAACCTGCGATTCCTTCACCTTTCGTTTGAGAATCTCCCATTTGCATTTGAACTCCGCCAGCCGATGGATAATACAAATCTGCGCCTTTATGTCCTGTTCGATACCATGAGGTTTCGTTGGTGAACCATCTCAAATCAATCTCTGACGCATCATATCCCCAGAATCGTTGATAGCGCAATTGAGTCGAATGGTGTGGAAAATCCTCTTGACCGGCCATTGTTTGAGCCGAGCCAACAGGACTCCAAGTGTTGTTGGCGTTATCCCATCGGAGAGATGGCACGGATAGCCAGCGGATATTGATTGAGCGCAATACGTTCGCAGTCGTGTCGAACTCAATCGACGGAATCCAGCAATGCAAAATATGTTGATATTCACGGCCTGTGGTTGAATCCATGTATGGTGGATATGGTGGAACAACCGCCCCAGACCAATTCGGTGAAATGTTTGGCTTGATGAATCCACCCAGATATGGGGTTTCGACCCCGCTGACGTTCAGTTTGCCCGTTGGAGTCGCCGCCCATTGAAGTGGACCCAGCGCCGATTGTCTGACCTGTGGAGAAGCAGCATCTCGATACACTTCTCCGAGTCTCCCATCGTCTTCGCCAATCATACTGAAAGTCATTACCAGATGAATGTTGCCTTTTCCATCCGTGCTTAAAGTCAAATCTCGATATGATGGGTCAACGGCTTTCAGTTCGCTTGTTCCATTATACACGGGTCCACGCCAGACCGTTATGTGATTGCCAAGTCCATTGATTGCATCGTATTGTTCAGCAAGTGTCTTGCGAGTATCAAAGACGGTGAGAAGTGTTTGTCTTGGTGCGAATGTTTTGGCCAACGAGGTGTCTCTATCATCCTTGCACGACACGACCAATGCTCTATCTCGCTCATCTATGATTGCGTCATAATACACGACATTGTATGGCTCAAGAGTATTCTTTGCATCTGGTGGCAATCCAACCACATGATAACATCGTTTGGTGTCGAATGCGTATCTCCCTGATGGGTCGTTTGACAATACATTTGGGCTTATTCCTATGTTGGCATATATCGCCGAATAGTTCCTGTCAGCAATTCCAAACGATTGGATTGGAAAACCTCGATAAAATACAACAGGCAGGTTGTCGCCACGAAGACAAACCTTTGGCTCTGCGTTGAAATTGGTGTAATGTGGACCCACCGATGCTTGGTTGAGCGTAGTATAGCCAGCATCAGGAATCGAGCCGTGAACCAATTGCCACCTATTGTCGTCAGGCCGTGCTGTGGAATCCAATGGAACCCAATCGGCGAATGATGGTTCACTATCCAATTTACAAGTATAGAATATCCTTGTCGATTGAGGCAATCCTGAACCACCAACGGTGGATAGAACTTGGACAACGGCGAGATGCAATTTGTCTTGAGAATCGCACACGAGAGATGGTTGCCTCAAATCCCATCGAGTTCCTCCCGATTCTGTTGTTCCTGTCAATCCAGATTGAATCAACACGGGTGTGTGAACTGACCAATCCCAATCATAAACGGGTTCTGGATTGTATGTTGACATGGTTCTTTCAGCCTTATGATAATACAGTTCATGCGCTTGATGGCTTGGCACATCATTTGGATTTGGATGATATTCAATAACCGCATGGAGAGTTCCATTTGAATCGGAACAAAACGCAGCCCCCATGACTCGGCCTTTATGGTATTCACCTTGACTCATCCCAGCACCAACGGATGCCAATGTGGGTCCACATTCATCCTTGCCACCGAACACCGCAGCGTCTTGGTCTGGTTTCATTGCTCTGCGATTGTAAAACAAATCCGCATGAATTGGCTTTTTCAAATGACACCATTGGGGGAGATTGAGCGACCCAGATTGAACCGACCTGTGGAATTGGAATTGGTGAAGAGTTCCATCTGGAGTTCTGACTATACGTTGGCCATGACCGAGACACTGTGGACCCGAACCACCGGCCATAGTCGCCGGACCCTTCAAGTTCTCACCATCCATCGAGGATTGTGTTTGAATCATGTATGGACCCGCAACCGCATCCTTATACCCAATACCTTGAGCCGATACGATTCCGCCAGAATCCCACATTGGTCGAGAACTTTTCGATACATGAACGTCAACAGACGACATCAATTGTTCTGACACAGCAATCATATCGTGCCGACTCATTTCCTTGATTCGACCAAGCATCATTGGTGAGTATCGGCTATTTTGAATCATAGATAGGTCATAATCGGTGTTGGGGAGAATTGGTATCGCCGCAGCATGAAAGTGGTCGGTTGGATGGTCTGACCAGAATGCCTCAAGCCCATATGAGCCACTGACAATGGGTCCGTGAACTCTCGTGTATGCACCAAGCCCAAGAGTCTTGGCTGGCTTTGCACCACCCGTTGGCCACATTGGTTTATCCCATAGATTAGTTCGCAAGAAGTATTGACCAGCAACGGGTCGTGCTTGACCTGCTGGAGATTCCCCACCGAGTTCAAATCCGGTGTTGAAAGTCGCAGCACCGAGCAAGTGAATGTTGTCAGTTCGGTGGAATGGAGTCTCCATTTCAAGTTCAAGAGAATTGCGCCCTCCGGCTCTCGCTCGCACATGGACAGCAGGAGGCTTGAGCAAATGAATCGGCAAATTGTAGCCAACACCACCGTGAACTTGTTTGAAGACTCTATCGACACGGTATGGATGCAATTTGGTTGAGATTCCATAGTGGAGGGGTCCGTGATGCGACCATCCACCTTGTCCACCCCGCATCAATCGGTGGCCTTCTGTTCCATGAAACACGAATGGAATTGTAGTTCCACCAAGAGTTATTGAAGTCCAAAGCATCTGCGCTTCAATCGTTGGAGGATTGAAGGGGTTGTATGTTCTCACCAATGAAGTTCCAATAATCTGGAATGGAGGCTCTCCGGTGTTGACATATTCTTGGTCGAGAGCAAAATAAGTCGATTGCGCTGGGTCCATTATGTTGGCGAGAACTTCTGTCAAACCACCACAGGTTCTTGGTGGATTCAACAATTGTTCTCCTGTTCCACCGGCTTTGTATGCTCTGAATGATTCAAGGTTCACAGGATATGTGATGGCTGAACAATCGAGAGAATATGCAAATGCTGGTGCGTATGGATTCGCCCCTCCAGCATTATCGTCAATAATATCTCCGAATCCAGCGAATATCCCTTGCTCGGTTGGAACAATGACACCACCGATTGGTGGTTCTGCTTCTGTTGATTCTGGCGCATCTGAAAAGAACAAGGTGTTATCTCCGAATGCTGCTGGGTCATAGAGGCCACGAGGGAATGACCAACCAGACCACCCAAGTTCTTGGTGAGGATTCGCACCAGAGCCAAAGTCAGCAAAGCCGATTGTCGTTGCCACGAACCGAGTCAATGTCAAAAACGCAATGCGCTCAACCGACCATGCGCTCACAGGCTGGCCGAGATTTGCATTGATAAATGGCAAAGCAACGCTCAAAGTTCGTGCTGTGGTAATCGGCTGAATCTGCGGGAATCCAGAACGGATAGTTCCAACCGTATTGGACCCAATAATTATATTTTCGATGAATGGCAATGAACGTGGTAAATGTGCAAAAGTCATTCGGCAATCGGGATATGAACCATATGTGATTGGAATTGCTTGTTGTCCAGATTCGGCATACCAATATGAGATTCTTGCACCTGACCACCAAGTATCTCCATCAACCCACATTTGGTTGGCGATAGTATCTGGAACTTCTCCATCTCCCATAGGAATGGTCTCCCATCGAATATCAAACAACGCTCGCCCACGCTTGGCGAGTCCTGTTTGTTCATCCTCTTTGACATCGGTGAACATCAAAATCAACGAGCGAGCCTGTGTGTTCGCCATCAGTTTCGACCATGTTGGATATGCGGAGAAGTTATCGCTCTTGGGAGTCGAACCACCTGACCCATTGACGGGTGATGGTGCGCCGGTTGGTTCGGGAACTACATCTCCAGATGCTGGGTCTGAACCATATCCCGATGGATTGTCGCTTTGACCACCATCAAGTGGAATGCACTTGCCACCAGATTGGTAATATCCAGCAGGACAACCGCCCGTGTCAAGGTCAGGATTCAAAGGATATTTGATGTCAACCGCTGGATAATCATTCTCGGTTTTGATGTAGTCGATATGCACCGCCGCCATAGCCATCCGACCATCCTCCATGATTCGCAGGCTGGAACAATGAAGCGTTGGGTGATAGATGGGGAGAGGTGGAGATGCAGCCTGTGATGATAAAGGATGAACCACCGCATCCTTCTCTTCACGACCCAAATATCTCATCATTTCAATCTGTGGCATAACCCAATCGTGGAGATTCCAGACCGCACCGATTCCGATTGCAGTTCGTGATATATTCAACAAGTCGGTGGATGCTCTCGTCATGGTGTCGCAAGAGGTATCATATGCCACCGATACCACTGACTTTGGGAACATATCCTTGATTGGATTGCTGGCAAATGTGGTGTCTTTAGTCCAAAGAGGGTCGAGGGTCGGCGAGTATCGCCACACCATCAATTCAGTTCCCTTTGGTCGTTGAGGGGATGGAGTTCCATCTGGCCATATTTGACCATTGCCAAACACACCAAATGTGGTGTGGCCATCCTTCGTGCCGGTGGCTACACATAGGTCATGTGAGTCAATGAAATCAGCCCCAACAAAGAGTTCACCTTCATAGATGGAGGCATCCCAGAGATGTGAAATCCCACCTCGTTGATAGAATCCACCAGCCTCGATGGCGGCGCATAATTTTGGAATCCGAGTATTCGAGTCGGCCAATGCTATCGGTCGGAATGGTGTCGCTTGGTGAAGACCCCAACCTTGTTGAGCATATTCACCATCGGTGAAAGAATGACGAGGGATGATGGATGCTTTACAATCAAAATTGGTGGCATCCAAACCGGCCATAACTCCAGCACCAGATTCAATAAATATCTGTTCCAGATTGGTCGGGTCAATTCTGAAAATAGCGTGATAAATAGTGCATGGAATGTCTTGATAATTAGCATCAATGTGTAGTCGATTTGACATCGGCGCATTCCTGTTCGTTGGTTGACCAATGTTCGTGTTCGCTGGGTCAGTATCGGCAACCGCAGCAGGAACATTATTGGGGTCAATAACCGATACCAGAACGTGATAATCCACGATTGGCTTGCGGAATGTTTGGTTTGGTGCTGCGGGATTGGCTGCTAATTTTGCAGCACCGGCAGCAACAACCACATCGGTGTAGCCAACAATTGAGGGAATGACTTGAACTTTGGTTGGAACTCCATCTGCAATCCAACGGCCTGTGCTGTATTCTAAATCAATCGACTCTGGCGAACCAACCGAACACGCATTCGAGCCAACAATTTTAGTGGCTCGACCCGCCCCTTTACGTTCGATTAGCCCATTCCCAAATGGCTTGGCGGTGGTATCGCCAACCGCTGGGGCTTGACTTGGCAATCCCGACCCATCATCTCTGACACGACCAAAGTTCCGAACCCATGTGTTGTTTGCATTTGTTGAGGCTGGAACAGTGTGTCCGATTCCTCGACCTGCATATGTCTTGACCATATCGGTCATTGGCATGACTACTAAACCATCGGTTCCATAGAGATAGGGTTCGGGTCCAGTATCAATCAATGGTGTCTGGTTTCGTCTGGCCGTCATTCCACTATGAACTTGAATGTTAATCCCCGCATAGCCCTTCGAGGTGGTGTCGTTGGATATTGCACCTTGAATCTGGGTCGGGTCGGTGTCTCTCGTTGGTGCGAAGAATGCGCTGGCTACAATCACACCTTCATATCCAATCAAACCTGCTGAATCGACAACCACACTTGCGCCCAAATCAACACGACCAAGAGTCGTGTTTTCCTTCGATTGAGGTGGGGCTGTGCCATTGGATATTGCATCGTGTGTGAGGATTTGTTGGATGGTGTCTTCACCACTGAACGCAGCATTGGCATGGCGAGCAGACGCTTGACCCATCACTGACCAGCCTGTCAATCCATCTGGCATTGAAATGTCTTGACCCGTTTCAACGAATGGTTGGTCTGTTCGGAGATTTATGACCCAATGAGATGAGAATGTATGTTCGTCTTCGGTGAAAGCGATTCCACACGTTGTCGCCGTTGACAATATCGGACTCGATACAAGCGTGGTTTGGAACTGTGAATTGTGCTTATCTCCATAAATTATCCCAAGACCATTTGATGGAATATCGCCAGCAACACTGTGGGCTATGTTGGCCACTTGAGGACCCCCAATCCATGTGGATTCTGTGCTGGAGAATGTTCCTTCAACGAATGGCATTCCGGCCATCTGGTCAAATTGAGATGTTTGAGACCTTGATGTTTGAGACCAAGTGTGATTCCCAGCACGAGCCGATGTGTAGCCTTCTGTTGGATGAGATGTGAATTGACCCGCTTCTGTAATCGACAAGCCTCCAAATCCGCAAGTTCCTTTCACTTGTTCTGGATAGTGGCGACTCGCCCCAATGTCTTGACCTGTTTGTCCTTGAAGCAAATGCCCTCTCGCATGATTCAATCTGGGTGCGGTTGTTGCGATTCGCAATCCAAACGCTCTTGGGATTTGTTCCATTCCGAGATTGGTTGGTGTTGGTGGATAACTTGATTTGTCGAATGTTGTTGTTGATGGCACGACCCCTTTGGGATTGATTACAGTTCCAGATGCACCGACCGCATTCGTCGCTCTCGGTGTCCAAACCGCTTCATCCCAGAGAGCCATACGGGAATTGGCTGCATCGGCAATGGTGTCGTCAATGCTATCGTGAAAAACGAGGGTCAAGGGCAAGCCCCGACTCCCGATTGGTGGAATCATATCCACCGTATCAACCGGCATTCCTGTGGAGGGGGTTATTGCTGGCGCTGGTGGCACATCAAATGGTAATCCTCGCCGCTTTAAGTGGTTGTTGCTAAGGATGAAAGAAGGTGAAGTGGCCAACCAGCACCGATGAGATGGTCGCTAAACCAAATCATCGGTGAGGTTGATAGAACTCTTCGCTTGTCGCCCACACCCCCGCCACCCTTTCAGTTCCGGTTTGCACCCGAATAAAGACGAACTCGATGTTTCTGATTGACCTCCCCCCTGTGCGGTTGAAGGCAACGACCCTCCCCGCTAAGGGAGAGATTCTCACCATGTATTTGAAACGAGGGAGAAAGACTCATGCCTCCCGTTCTCATTGGTTTTCAACCAATTCCACTTTAAGTTCTCCGCTGGTGTCTGACCAAGTGATGTTCACGAGGTGCTGCACAGGCTCGTCTTTAGAACGCCTCAACATCTGGGAGGTGGCTATTTCATCCGTTCTCCTCGAAGGAGACTCACGCACCCTATCCACCATGTTGAGGTGTGTAGCGTTTCAAATAATCCCCGCCAGCCGACTCAAAAGTGGTCGGTTATTGTCGAGGGTCGTCGGTGGCCTGATGTTCCGGCTACAAACAACGGTGTGCATTCCACTATATCAATGCTTTGGTTCTTTAATCAGCAATGAAATCGGTCGTTTCGAGCCAGCCTGAAACATCGACAATGCTATTGAGTTCAATATGACAGGCAAATAGAACGTCAAATTGCATTTCATCAACCCGCTGGGGGGTTGCTGAAATCAGCGACTTTCATATCGAATCCAATATCAGCCCTGATTTATTCCTGCTGCGAACTTCAAAGTCGAGAGCAGGTCTGGTGCTTGTCGGCCAACATTCAAAGTCATGGTTGACATTGCTGGGCTGATTTGCCAAGACACATTGAATATCCTTTGTCGCCCTGCAAGACTCGCCTCAACCGATGCGAACTCCATGATTTGTCCGGTTTCAATATCCAATCGCTCTGGGATTCCTTCAACGACCCATCTGGTCTTCGCCAATCCTTGAGTATTCAACATATATTCCCCGACCATTTTGGCTTGATTGTCATTGATAATCGACTCGTCTTTGATAATTCTTTCAACCGGAATGTTTGGATAAGCAAGTGAACCCTTCACCGGAATGCTGACCAATATGTTCAATTTTGGATTGCTGACCACGACCACATTGAATCCCGTTGAATCTCCGCTTTCACGTTCAATTCCCGTAGCATAGAAGTCTTGAGGTGATGCAGTTCTGGGGAGTCGCCCTCCAACATACGGAATGGTTGTCGAATCGTGAACTTCTTTGAGCCGCTTCATACAAATCATTCCATCTGGCGAGCAATACAATTGAATGAGATTTGGTGTGCTGTTGATGATGTTCAATATCCCCTGCACCGCTTTGAGTCTTGTCATTCCAGCAAAGAGAATACCTGCTGGGAGGATAACGAATGATTGATTCAATATCCGACCGATTGGTGGCGAATAATTTGAATTAGCAATGAAGTCTTTGATAACGGTCGCCGCATCTGTTTGATAATAATGAGGCTCGGATTTGATAACTTCGATTCCGAGATAGCCGAGAGCATCTGAACATCGAACTGATATTGATTCTGTCGATTCGTTAATCTCGGAGACATATCCGGTGAACACCAAAGGAGGGTCAGCCCAAGTTCTCGGTGCTGCATAAATCTGAATCGTATCGCCAACGACGATAGTTCCTGTTCGACGACCAGATGGGTTATTGACTTCGATAGAGCAAATTGTTGGTGCATTGAACGTCTTGTCCATTGAAACCGATAGTATTCCATGAAGGTCATTCATTCCATTGACCACTACGGTCGGGCATAGTGGAGTCGCTTCGTCTTCTGAAATCGCACCGAATAAATTGCGGAACATCACACGACGAGAGCGAGCGAAGAACACACGATGCGCCCAGCCGTTCCTAAGACCTCCTAAGCGCATCCTCTTGGGTCTGTTTGTCCATTGTAGCCCTTCAGGATTCCAACCTCCATTAGAGAAGCCCAGACGCCCTAAATTGAACACGGGCTGTGGGAGGATTGCTGTGGGATATGCACCTTCTGTTGGACCCGTCGTCATTGCGAATCCGCCACGAGGACCCCCGCCACGACGAGCAACAATGTCGTGCTGGTCTGGGAATCCCGATTTGCCTTGATAATTATATCCAAACCCAAGTGCTTGGTCTGGGCTGGTTCCAACATCACCATGCAATTGAGGGTCGAATGGTCTTGGTGTGGTGAGGCTGGTGTATGCGAGCGTTGTTGTCTTATCTCGTGTCCATGAACCGCCCAAGTCGGATGGGAATGGAATCAAATCAAGACCCCAATCATCAGGATAATGAGATGGCCGTTCCATCAATTCTTTTTCACTATGCGTGGAATCAATTTCATTATCGGAGATACCTTCGAGCCGAGCCGTGTGAGCGTGTTCCAACCAGATTCTTGAAGCCCATCTCGCAATTGCTGTTCGTGGTCGGCGAGGGTCTTGTCCAAGACGCTCTATCTCATCGAGAAGGGGTTGAGGTGGTGTAATCACCATCGCATCCTCTGGCGACCGCACCAGCCGGTGGAATCGCTCTATGCTATCGTCAACCACACTTCAAGTGGAACGCTTGGGGCTTATCACGGATTCGCTTTTGATTAAACCCAATTGATGAGGATAAGAACCGGCTTGTATGTGGTATTGAGTTCAAAGACTTCTGCTGCAACGAGAGCGTTGATTGCTTCGCTTTGTTCAGGAGAGGCGTTGTAGCCATTGCGGTGAGATTGGTATTGCGATTTGTTTAGGCTAAGGAGAAAGTCTCTATCCATGTGGGTGCTGACCCATGTATCATTATAAGAGCAAAAGTTCTCAACCATTTTCTGCATCAAAGGGGTTGCATCCGTTGGCATCATCGGGTGGATGATGTGATTAGGATAAAGGCTATTTTGCCCCATTCTGGTCATTCGGTCTTTTAGGCTGGTTGGCTTTGACTGTTGGGTCATATCCATGCGTGGGGGTTCGCCCTTATCAATGCTTTGGTTCTCAATACTAATGTTCCATTGTTGCGGAGTTCATATACTCTCGAAGTTCGTATTGATATTCCGATGTATTGGAGTCAATATCGGTCGTATAATCATACTCCAAGTCCGGCTTCTCGAACCAAAGTTATCGTGTATGGGGTTTGGCCA
>Ga0209091_10001077_pt1 | contig 24662 bp, 12 predicted proteins | sample ArcticOcean_MG_C_6_FD_187438 | JGI IMG/M metagenome (GOLD analysis project Ga0209091, IMG submission 187438) | Marine microbial communities from western Arctic Ocean - ArcticOcean_MG_CB8_128 (SPAdes) (version 2) | ecosystem: Environmental > Aquatic > Marine > Oceanic | place: Arctic Ocean...
AACCCTAAACCCTAAACCCTAAACCCTAAACCCTAAACCCTAAACCCTAAACCCTAAACCCTAAACCCTAAACCCTAAACCCTAAACCCTAAACCCTAAACCCTAAAATGGGTTGTATTTAAGAAATATATCTAATGAAAATTTAGGGGATCGAGCGAGGGCCTCTTAACTACGTGCGTGCTTATGCGCGCTTAATGATAGCGAACATAATAATAACAATGCGCTCATAATGATACTACATATATAAATTAGCTGTATTAAAGCCCGGTACCTTTTTATCTTTGCTCTCTTCTTTTTCTAAGTGTGCTAATAATATTACATGCCGAAAATCGTACTCAACGCATCTGGCGCGTGTTTGATATGGTCCCGCGCATTTGAACCGTACCCAGCGTTTGGATTCAAGATGGCGATATATACGCGAGTGTACGCTTCGATCAAACGATTCGAGAACCGGTTCTGGATATCCAAGCGCACTCGAGGTGATTGAACTTCTTGAAAATCCGGGGCGCCATCCTTGGCACTTTCTACTAAACCTTGCAATGCTTTCGAGATGATATCTAAAGTCAAGCTCGGATCGTGAGACATCGCGCCAGACGAACGTTCTTGATACAAAGAAACTCGTTCGAGCACGTCGAGAAGACCACACGCATTTAAGATTGAATTCGCGTAATTGTCGGCGACATCTGTGGCCGTGTTTGAAATGCGTCTCGTCAAGTCTTGCGTCTTCGCTTGCGCTAGCGGATACTGCTTTAACGGCGTGTGCAAAGCTCCCAGGCAATTTAAAACGTAGGCATCTGCGGCCCATGGCACAGTCTTGGAGCCACCGATGATGGTCGAATTTACCTCGATCAACTTGTTCGCTCCCAACTCGAACGCTTCAATGACTGGATCAATTATGGCATCTAATACTTTCACGATGATTTTATCCGCTCCAGCATTCCCGTGCTCGTTGATTCCGCTCTGTTCTCTGCCCGATAAGCCGCCGCTCGATGGAACGTCCGATGAAGCAGCTTTCAAAATAGATATCGCCACCTCCAAGCGTTCTTGTACAATTGGAGGCGCATGTAATCCTGTTTGCGGTACTGGTGGGTTGCGAGTAATTGCAGCACCCTTGACTATTGCGTCATCGTTAAAGGACGTTTGCGCGGCTTTCGCGCACGCCTTGACAGCTTCGACCAAACCACCTTTCTCGGCTTCGGAGGGAGATGCCGTCGTCAACGAAAGCAATTGTTCTAAAACTCCAGAGTAAAAGTGTAAAACTCCCGTAATTTTGTACGTTTCTAACGCATCCGGTGTTCCAGCTAAAGCTTGCTCCACGCGAACTCTTAAAGGGCGCGATAAACCATCCATTATCTTAACCATCGTATCCTTCGCGATTCCCTCCATGTTGTCATATAGCTCGCCGCTTGTATCCGCGCTTTCATTCACACTTCCAGAGTTTGCTTCATCTCTCGTGCTAGATGTATTGTTCGCATCTTTCTCGTCCCCTTCATCGGAGAGCAGCGATGCATATGTACTTAAAAACAAAGCGTTGCATACGTCGCGTTCGTTCGCCACGGCTTGGTGAATCCATCCGAGCATGTCAGAAATATATCTAACCGGATCGTGCGCGCGTGCTTCGATCGGAGCTTTTCCAGATTGGCCTCCTCGAGTCAGTGCTGCAATAAAGTGACGAAACAACGCATTGTGTCGTGTTCTTGCAATCTCTTCTACGCAATATTGATGCAACGTTGGTCTGGAACGTAAAACGCGCAGTGCTTTCGCGACTTGCTCTAGCCGCTCTTCTGCGTCCGCGGAAAAGCTACTGGTATTATCAAACTCGTTCTCAGCCGCGATGCGCACTTCACTTTGAACCCATCGACAAAGCTTTTCGTGCGCTTGGTCCATGTGACCGGACATAACATCCATGAGCTCTAAGCCCGAACGTTGATGTTGCGTTCGAAGCAAGTGAGCACAATTCTTATGGATTTGTTTTACTCGTCTGAGTGCTTTATAAAATAGAGGTGTTATGACGCGGGAAGACGACGCGGACACACCACCGACGATCTCAGTCGTTTCATCGATATCTTCCTTGAGTGCGTTCAGTTCCGATTCTTTCAGCTGATAGTCTCTCAAAAACGTGTCGATAACTTTACTTCTCGACTGAATTCGCGCGAGATCATTCTTTGCACTCTCCGTTTCGCGCAGTAAAGCCACAGTGGACTGCGATTTTTTCTCCAACGCTTCTTCGATAGAATCGACACACTGCGTCAATGCGTCTAACTTGTCGTCTACGGCTGTGAGCGTGCCTTGCGTAGATTCAGAAGCGTGAATGAACTCGTTATTGATGTCCAATCCTCGCCGTTCGATGGCGAACCGTAAACCTCTCCGCGCGCTCTGATCATTTTCGATGTAGAATTCAGACAAAGCTTTCAAACACGCCACAGTTTCGCGTCCATCTAATCGCGTGTCCAGTACCTTCTTCACCTTCCGCGCGAGTCCAGGTGCAAGCGTCGTTGACGACATATTCAAATCTCTGTTTCGGAAAAACGCTGTCGTAGTTTTGCAGAGAAGTCTCGTGATGGCACAGTTTGAAGAATTTATTAGCAGTTTGACATTTTTTTATTTTTGAAAAAACAAACTCCGCGCAGAGAGAACAACACACTTCTTTCTCCTCTCTGGATTCTACATGGATACTACTAATACTACTGATAATACAATGAGTATCGCGAACGCGTAGCTAAAGAACATGAACGACTGAAAATGTCTTCAAAGATTTTGGAAGGTGGTATCTCCCGGCGCGATCTAGAGAAACAACAACAACAACAATCTCAAAATTACGCAACTTCGTTGCGTTCCATTTTCGGAGAAAATTCGGGAAGGAAAAGGGATCGATCTAAGCACCCCTTGCGCGGTTCGCTTCGATTTAGCGATGGGAAATCGTGCGTGTGTACGCCGTTTTATTTCCTGGACGAGAGAGGGGAAGAGATTCCGATCATCTTCGAGAACGCGTTCGAAGTCGTTCGCGCTTTTTGTTCTAAAAATCAAACGCAAGAAAACGACGACCGAGCGAGGGAAAGGATGGGTGCACATATTTTGGAAAACGTCGTCATACGCACGTGGCGAATGCGCGCAACCACTCCACAAGAGAATAGGAGCGGACGATGTAACAAGCGAAAACAGAGCGACGAACACAGTGACGGTATTTCTCATGGAAAAAATAACGAAGAGAAAGAAGGAGATAAAGAAGAAAGAATTGGTTCCAGGCATCACCTAGAAGCGCTCTCATTTGAAATCGTAGCGCCATCTAGCGAGATGGAAAGCGATTCTGCGCTTTTGGAGAGCGAGACTCAAAATGTAAGCAATGCAAACGGTGGAGTAGATGAAGATTCGCAGGTTATACTCATGAGGGCGGAAAAAAGTGATGATAAGAGAAAAGAAGTATCATCATCAACAACGCCGTCGTTCCCATTACTTACGACAACACAAAATGGGAGCGTTCGGCTCGCGCCTATGGAAGAGCTTCGTGCGAATGGGCGATTGGATGTCGTCGACGATGCCGTGAGGGTGCCAAAGAAGGCGTCACATCGCCTTTCTATCGGTATTGTTGATGATATGGAAAGTGGAGGTATCGACGTGAATCACGCGTGCTTCTTGAAAATGACGACACCAATTATTCGCATACCGGAGGAGAAGCCCATGTTCTTCGCTCTTTTCCTTTCCGCCCAAAGTAATTCCAAAAAAAAACAGGAGGAGTCGAAGGATAAGATGTATGGAGAGCAATGGATTATGTTTCAGGGCGAACGAATGATGGCTTTTCACCCGCTTCTCGCGTGTACATCGAGCTCTCAGTCTTGCGAAGATGGTAAGGAAGAACGAAATGATGGTTGTGGCGACGAAAAGATGCGCTCGTTGAACACGCACTCGATGACCAACCTTCGATCGGTAAATTTGTACCCAGACGATCCAACGCGCGATAATCTCCGCGTTCTCTTTGCCACGGAAGGTACATCGATTGGTTTCAACAGAGTGACTCGATCAAGCGTTCGTGACGAACGTAATGTAGATGGTGGAAGCAATCGAAGCAACAAAACCGATACTGACGTTTGTTTGGATGTAGCGAGTGTATCGTGCGCGTGCGAATCGTGCAAAGACGGATACACTGTGCATTCGCGCACAGGTATAGTAACTTCCGTAGATTTAGAGGATAACTTCGCGTTCGAGCTTGATAATGATTTAGTTGTCATGGTTTCGCAGCATCTGTTAAGTGTAGATATCGTGAACCCTGCGCTCCTCTATCCAGGTCTCCAGATTGGCGCGCGAGTGCAAATTACGCATGGTCATCCAATATACGCAAGAGTATGCGCTGCTGACGGAGAAGCTCGAGTTGAAGATTGGGAAGATGAAGAAGATTTGCTGAGTGAAGGTAAGAAGTTAATCGCAGTTGGCGCGTGTGCGCGGACGTTTGTAAAGGTAGTCAGCCTCTCTCCTTTCCTCGCTGCGGAGGAGGACGAAATGCTCGAAATGAAACATTTATTAAACGTGTGCGCGGATGTAAAACTAACGCTTCGATCATCATTAAACGCGATGCGCACGTTGACTTTCAAAAAGCATGTTCGAGTTTCTTCATCTCGCAGAGACACTTTGCGAAGTTTGTGCGATTCTCTAGGATTTGGTCTCGCATTTGAAACTTTGAACGCGTTCGACGCGCTCTGGAAGCGTCTGCCCTCGATGAAAAGTGGGACGTCGAGCGAGACACAAGTGCGAGACGTGCTTACAGTATTCCGTGAGCCCGATCAAATGTGTTTGACATACTTGAGTGGTATCGTGCCTGGTAGTACAAACGCCAAAGAAGACTACGAACAGATTACGAACGCTGCGAGAAAAATGCCGCTATTATTCGCCATCCTGGCGCTCGACGAATACCGTCGCCAGCACGTCCACGGTGTGTGCGCAAGCACTTCGCGGGCTTTTTCACCCATTCATCCAATCAATAAATTGAAGTCAGGGAGTTGTAATCCAGTTCGATTGGCGTACGATAAATGTTTGTTCGCACCAAGGAAACTGGGTGGATTCCGAGAATTTGAAAGTCACGTAGAATTCCCGTCACTCTTGGATATAGCCACGGAAGCTCAAACAATGTTATCGCGCGTGACTGTCGCGCGAGAGACATTGTCACCGATCATTTTCCGTGAAGGCGCGCATAGAAAGATGAGTAATGTTGGAGTAAACGAGGAAAAGATGAGGGACGTTCACGTTGTTCATGGATACGATGCTCGGCTTCCGAGGGGGCACGTTTTGCGCATCTCGGCGGCGTGTGCGTTTTGCATTGAGAAGGCGAAGAGAGAAAAGGCGTTTCTTCTCATCGCACACTTAGAGCGCACTCGAGATTCACGGTTCAAACGGGATCGGTTCACACTGAATGACGCGTCAGGAAGTGTACCTATCGAGTTTGAGTTTGAAGATGTAGGTCTGGACGACGTGGCGGCATATTTCGGGGAGTTGGAAAGGAAGATTGAAGAGTCGCCAACGACGTATCTGGTCGCATTGACAGCTTGGAGAACATTATGTGAAGGCATCGAAAGGGACAACACTGGATGCGACGATGATGCGTTCGCGCACAGTAGAACGCGTATCTGCGCGCGATTAAATGATGTAATTTTCTTGGACGAGCGGATTTTTGCGCATTCGCAGAATAATATTTGCGCGTCCCAAGAAAGATGCATTTCTGACCAAAATGCAATGTCCATTAAGCAAGCGTTGTTTTGGAGTGCAAAAACACCATCACACTATGGATCTGGGGCTCTTTGTGAACCCACGCCTACCGATATTGACGTCCGTGGAGTTGTCGTAGTCGAACAGCGCGTCACCGGGGACGCCGGCGCTGCTTCCGCTACATTTCGTAACCACCACAGAAGAAAGCAGCGCGAACTGCAACTCATTTTGCAAGATTGCGTCGATGAGCGTAACGTGATTAAAATATACTGCAGAAATGCATTTGCTGGCGGCAACTCTGGATTTGGGTTCGGGGTAGGGGCCACCGTTATCATCAAACGCGTTAATAGATACGTGTCTCCGCGAAGCATGAAAGTCACGTATCGTCTGACAGATCGGTCGAGGATTACGGTGGTTGAACCGTGGTTTGCTTCGAAGCATAAAAGAACGATGATGGAGCACCACCGAGAAGATTGTAGCGATGATATCAGCTGGTATGCGGCTGTAAATGCAGATGCAGATGTAGTTGTTGCAAGTCCACCGCAAGCCGTGAGCTTCTACGCTTCTGAATGTTCCAACGCGTTGACAAAATTACCAAGAGGCACGCGATGTTCGTTACGAAGCTTATCATGGAACAGTTCCGCGAATCCCGAAGAAGAGGATTCTCGATCTCAGTTTTTATTCGTGCGCGACGACCGATTGATCTCGATCAGAGCTCGGATATCTGGTGTAACGATGGTTCAATCGAGCTTGACGTGTCCTTCGTGCGACGTGAGGGCGTGTTTGCTTTCGAAACCCTCGTCACTGTATATCACCACAGATAATACTGATCTGTGCAAAGCTACGGAGACTTGTTTTAAGCAAAAGGCGTTACCATTCTTCCAACTTGAACTTAATGTTACAATAGACGATGGAACCGGCGTTGCCGATTGCTGGATTTCAAACTCGGCGGCGACTGGCTTACTTCCAGAGAAAATGTATCGCGATATCGTCACACTCACACGTAAACACGGGAAAGTTGTCGCAAGAACGTCTACGAGTACGGCGGATGAACGCGAGAATTACGGAGCTTTGGATTTCGGTTACAGCGCGATAGGGTATCAAGGGTACACGTTGAGTAAGGTTGACGCGAGACCAATCGTGGAAGCTATCAAGTACGTCAACGCTACTCCACACATGCTGTTTGAATGCGCACGAAATTATAAAGTTCATTCACATCCACAATACGGCGATACATTTTGCGCATATGACCGCCCTTCGATATTCGCGAGGAACGTGAAATGCGGTGGGTTTCCGATGCGCACGGTATGTGCGCCTGGCGGTCGTTTGCGGGCCGTGCGAGTTACGAACGTCGATACCAAGCTCGAACTTTGTGAAAGGTTGCGTCGCTTTCGTTGTAAAGAGGCAAATGCGTGAATGAAGACCAACGATACCTTTTTAGAATACATCATAGTGCATTTAGTTAAGCAATAGATCTAAGTCATTTAATCGTAATTGTATAGTTTTAGGGCAGTTTTGTAGTTTTATAAGTCGTCTAAACATATCTCAGCGGCATCTTTCGTTTTGACCATTTGCGACGTCAAAACAATTCCATTCGCTATATTAGCTTCAATTTCTTTTGCTTTAGCTACCATATCTTTCACTATATCTATTGGACCGAGCCGGGCTTGCTTCCCCGCATACTGTTTTTGTTCTATGAACGCTGCAGCGCCTTTCTCGTTCGCGACTAATTCGGCTAAGTATGACCGCAACTCTCCTTCCGGCGCAAGCGCGTCGTCTTCTTCTACTTGGAATCGAGAAAAATCAATCCCTGAAAGTTGATCAAATGTACTCGAGGTGCGCGTCTCCTTGATAAACTTTTTCAGACGTTTTTCACCTAAACTTGGAGCGATGCCGCTCCCGCGTTTTATTCCTTTCATTTGCTTTAATTCAATTGATTCGGGAAGAGGAGGAGCAGAAGGAGCGCTAACCAAAGGATCGCCTTCCTTAAATACAATTTTAAACTCTGCCGGATGGAGAGCGGAGTGCATTGGATTATTCACCGCTTTATATGGCGAGTCGTCGATCAGCGCCGTGTTACCGCCTCTAAACTTTTCCATCTCGGCGTTGTGCGACCATAATTTATCGAGTTCCTTTAAAAAGACGGGCTTGACCCTTGGCTCCGTAAAAACGCCAACATTCGTGCATTTTTCTTGTCCCCATACAAACGCGAGCTGCTTTTCTTTTTTCTTACCCCAAAGATGGCGTACTAGCATTCTCGCATTGTATTCCGTAGCGCTCGACCAAACCCCTACCGTGAAATTCTCGTGTAAAAAGTCCAGAAACTCTTTCATGTGAGGTCTGTTGTATACGTAAAAGTTACCTACTTTTGCATCCTGATCAATTCTAAAACCGGAAGTAGATGCACCGAGTGGACTGAAACTCCTTTGCATGAGTAACCCGTTCAAATCGATGACAATTAAATTCTTATTCTCGCAGTTTTCTGGTTTGAAATCATTGTTCTTCGCGAGTTCGTCTAAATCTACGAAAATCTTTTCCACGACTTGACGAGGTTGCTTATCCTTCGCCGGTCGCTGCCCGAACGATTCGGGCAACAAGCTGTCTTCTTCTTCTATTTCTTCTTCGTCTTTTCCATCCACAGCATCATTGTTCTCGGTATCTTTCTCCGCCTCTTTTTCTCCTTCTTCGTCTTCGCCGCCTCCATCGTCATTAGGGGTTTTCTTCCGTCTTTCTTCTCTCTTCTTTTGCTCTCGTTTTTCTTCTTCCATCTTCTTTCTCGCGACGGTCTTTTTCCTTGATCTTCTCACCTCGTTCAACACTTTAGCGCGACGCGAGAAAAGCAAAAAGGGATGATTTATATATATGAACACTTCTTTTGCTTGCGCATTTGTTCTGTCGATTTTGCTTTCTTGGGTAGTTCGTTATTTCGTTAAATTTGTCTGCACTTTTTCTTTTTCTTTTTCTTCTTCTTCTTCTTCTTCTTTACTGCTTTACTTTACTGAGCTCAAATGCATTCACAATACACAATGCGAGAGTAGTAAAGGAGAACACGCACTGTCTCGTGAATAATCAAAGATGCCGGGAGGTCGCCGTCTGGACCTGAGGAAGTCGACGCTCGTCGCAAATTTAAAAAAGGAAAAACAACAACAACAACGAATTCAGACGATGGAAACGAGTAAAAACTCAAAACCTATCACGCAAACGACGTCGTGGCCAGAGAAGTATCATCCACGTTCGTGCACTGAAGTTGTCGTTCCTAAGAAGAAGGCTGAAGTAATGATTGATTTTTTAGAGAAACAGAGCAGTAAAACATCGAAACGACCGGCGGTGTTGTTTTTAGTTGGTCCGAGCGGCTGCGGCAAAGCTTCAACGTTTGTAACTTTGGCGAAAGAAAAGTGCTTTTCTGTGCTCGAATGGAAACCTCCGGCACCAGCGATTTATAACGAGAACGTATCGACAACGAACGAGAATCGATTCGACGGTGGCGATGCCTACACGAGTAAAATTGAGGATTTCGTCAACTTTCTTAACCGAAGCACGAAGTACAACGCGATTGTATCAAACGTTATCGGAGGCGGCAACAAGAGAAGCAGAGGCACAGTTATTTTGATTCGAGATGTTCCGACCGTGGCACAAGGAGATGAACGCGGTAGAAGCAAATTTGTTGCTTCAATCGAAGGGCTCGTCTCCTCGTCCGCAAAGAATAGAATGCCTGTCGTTTTTTCATCATCGTCAGACGTCGGCGAAGGCGATTTTGTTTCTTTCGGAAACGAGTCGAAGAGCGATGGACTTAAATTCGTCAGGCGTATTATTCACGAAAAGTTGGAGCGCATGGGTGCACAAAATCGTCAAAATCTCTCGGAATATTTATTAGAGATCAAGTTAAATCCGTGCACGAAGAAATCGCTCGAAGATGCTGCGAAACGCGTCATCAACTTGGAATTTTCCTCCGAAACGACGAAGAATGGTTCATTTCTTAAAAGTCTTCCCGACGAAGATGATGCTTTTGACGGCTTCTCCTCTATAAAGTCGAGAATGCTCGAGAACGTTGAAAATCTTGTTCTCGAGTGTAATGGAGATGTACGTTCTCTCATGTTTTCTCTTCAGTTGCTCTACGCGCGCATCGTTGGCGATATGTACGCAAAACGGAAAAAGAACGAGAAGAAGAACACGAAGAAACGCAATCGCGAGGAAGCGAGAATTGATAATGACGATGGTGATAAAGAACGCAAAAAGGAATCGAGCATCTCACTCTTTCACGCGCTCGGTAAATTTTTGTACGCCAAACGGAAACCGTCAGATGATGCGCTTGAGTCCGAGGTTGAAGTCACATTGAATCGGGCGCGAGTGGATGCCGCCCCCAAGACAGTTATTGACTTCCTGTTTGAAAACACGCCAGATTTTATAGATAACAGGAAGATTGACGCGCTGTCGCAATTTTTGAAGCACGTGAGTGATGCGGACGTGTTTAGCTGCGGTAGCCAACGATGGAAATACGGTGATGGCGATCAATCCCAATCGCTCGTGTTAGATAGACTAGCTTCGAGTGTAGCCGCTCGCGGTTGTGTATCTGTGCAGTCGCGTCCACCAGAATCATCTTGGAGACCATTGAGAGCGCCGAGTGCGAGTAGGAAAGCAAAAGAAGTAGAAGATTCAAGTAGGGGACTGAGAGAATTAATGTGGGCGCCAAAACTTCGCCATAATAAATTCCGGAGCAGACATAGCTATTATGAGGGAAGTTTTGAAGCATTCGTCGCGACGAATTTGCCGTTCAAGAAAATCATTGAGGAAGGATATAGACGAAACGAAGATAGAATCATTAGCGATAGTTTATTCACGCGCGAGGATATAGATGAAATGGATAATCGCTTGGAAGATGTGGAGGAGGAGGATAACATCGAAGATGTAGATTAATAGAAGGAGAGTTCATAGATGTTCATGATTCGATGATCGTACGATTCCTCAGAGAATTTTAGTTTCTTCTTTTCTTTTCTTTTCTTTCTACGTGTGCTCATTACAACCTTCTTCTTCTTCTTCTTCTTTACTAAACTAAATAATGCTTCGATAAAAATTCACTGGGCACGTCGCTCATCACCGCACACTTGCGTAACTCGCTATAAGCCTCATCTCTCATTGATGCCGGACAATCACCAGCGTCGCCATTGTCAACTGCTTCAACGGGAATGCCTACTTTATCTAATTTAGCTGAATCCTTGACGTATACGTGTAAACCGCCAGGACATTCCGATTCACCGCCGTTGCATTTTAAGAAGCAACTCCACGTTCCCGGAGGCCTGCAAAATCCGGGCAACGCCACTGGCAAAGGATTATTTGCTTTGCACGAGCACGATCCACCGGGTGCCAGGTTTGCTGGCTTAATACCAGTGTGTTCTGGACATCCACTCACGCAAGGTTCAGCTAGCGTTAAAAATCCTTTTTTGGCGAGCTTTTTGATTTGCGCGTATTCCAAATCGTAATCGTGGATGGCCACCTTCCCTTTTCTTGGTTTTTCCGCGTTAAAATAGTGATGCGAAACGCCATATCCAGGTCTGAAGTGAAACCCATACACGTCCACTTTCACGCAGTTACACAAGGCAAACCAAATGGCAAAGTACCCTCCTGTCGGTAAGGTTGCGACGTTGGAAGAAACAAACTCTGAGAATTGAGGATCAAACGCGACGAGTGGTTGTTTCGGCGCCTCTTTTCGGAACTTAATGTAGAGTTGAACGCCTACTTGAGATTGCATTTGCATGACATCGACTTCGTTATCTTCGTGATACCCGGCGTGGATAGTGTTCACAAAGCGTAGGGTCGTTTTCGTCCCGACTATTTTTTTGTACCCTTCCGTCGGAGCCAGATTGAAGCGAATGACTAAATCTGTCGAGTCTATCGTCGGTCCAAATTTGTACTTTTTCAACATCCCCGCGTTTCCTATCACCGAGCATCGCTTATACACGCGTCCACGGAATGGATCTTTGGCCGGAGCAAAACGCACCAAATCTTTGCTCACCGGTAAAGCGAACGCGTGCGTACCTCCGGAAGCTTTTGGGTTTGTCTGGTATCGCAAAACCATGTCATCTATTTCTCTCAATCGCTCTCTATTAACTATGTGGTGTCCTTTAAAAATAGCGTGCATGCCACTTGGCATGTGTTTTGGTTTCTCGCATCGTTCGCCTTCCCAAAGCGTCACGCACAAACATTTCGATTGCACGCAAACACCGTGTCGTCCGCACCAGTTATCGCCGGCGCACGAGCCGTCGTCCACGGCAAAATCGTGGTCGTTTGAAGGCATCATGTGCGTTTCATCCGAACCAGTGAACCCGAACGCTTGTAAAACTCCTTTTTGTTCCAAACTTTCCACGTATTTATCAAACTCTGCGACATTGCGGAGTCTCGTGTTGTGAATGCGGTCCAAAGCCGCTTTCCTTTGCGCGGAATCACCGAGCGAAGCTGACCCGTAGTTCGTTCCCGCCGAGTACGCGCCGTCCTTCCTCGCCGCCCCGGCTTTGTTACCTCTCAGGCGAGATAAGAGCGACACGTGATCGTTTTCCATGACTCCACTACTACTACTACTACTACCACTACTACCACTACTACCACCACCACCATTTCTGCTTCCACCTTTCTTCGAGCGCCGTCCACCGTGAGCTGCTTTCGACGAAAGCTGAGCAGAAGAAGAGACAGAAGAAGAAAGGACCTCGTCGTCGTCCTCTACTTCCTCGCGCGCGGTTGCTTTTTTCTCCCCAAACTCGTCGTATATATCCTCTTTTCCAGCAGACAAGGACGCTACATTATTATTATCACTACTACTACTGCTGCTCGTTTCTATGCTGCTACCACCATCCTCGAGGGTATCTCTTTCGTAGTTGTGATTGTTGCTATACTGGTGCGAAGAGAGCGAATAGTTTGAGTGAACCTGATCGAATTTGTAAAACGCGACAACTACTGCGACACAGATCAAGGTGAGACGGACGAGTTTGTTCTGTTTCCTAGACGCCTTCTTACTCGCAGTTGGCGGCATATTCGCCTTCAACTTCTCCCGAGTTCCCTCTTTCCAGGTTTAGTAGGCAAAGATGATGTGATTGATTTTGAGGAAAATTTGGGGAAGAAAAAGCAAAAAGATGTTGGGAAGGCAGAGGCACCAACGCACCATCGCACAAAAACGAAACTAGTTTTTACGCCGCCGCCGCCCGCGTGATAATGTCGTTGAAAGATATATTATATAAATAGCGGCAAAGTAAAGCACTTCATAACAACGACCATGATCTAGTTAATCGAAAACCTTGCACTCTGCGGCGTCTTCGTTACCGTCGCAAAACTCATCCATGCCCGAATCCATCGCAGAGCCAGCTTCTGTACTCGAAGAACTCGTTGCCGAGGCGGATGGGAACTTTTGATAGTACACGGACTTTGCATCAGAGTTGATGGCGCGGACGTCGTCCCATTTTTTAGAATCGGTGCCTTCCTTCGCGGCAGCTTCGCACTGCTTTCGTAAGAAAACGGAGAACGTATCCCAATCGGAAGCCGTTGCCGATGGAATAACGTTATTGCCTCTTTTCTTCATCGCGATGAAGGAAGAATTTTTCGTCGTCATCTTCTTCGTCTTGGAAGAGGAAGAAGAACGTGAAGAGATCATCGCCTTGACCGGCACAGAACTCATGCGCACTGCAATCATGTTCATGAATAACGATATTAATTTTACACTAAATTCTATCCTTTCCAAAGGTAGATCAACGCGCTTGGGATAATAAAGAGATTATGCATGGGGGAAATATCTTGTGTGTGTTTCTCTTTTTCCTTACTTTTTGGCTTTTCGCCTTTTTTGCAAACTTTTCTTTTCTTCTTCTTTTATGTGTTTTTTCCATCATCATAAAAAACACCTCCCAAAATCTCATCTCAACTTACATCATGTCCCTTTGGGTAGATAAATATCGTCCAATCGAACTTAATCAGTGCGAGCACGTCAACGCGAGCGTCGCAAATCACGTGAAAGAACTCGTCAAGGATGGAGACTGTCCACACTGTGCGTCCTTTTCTTCCCTTTTGCTGGGAAATTTTCAAACTCTCTTTTGCGTGCTTTTCAAAATTCTCTCTTTCTCTTTCTCTTTCTCTCTAGAGCGCGTTTCTTTTTTAAAAGTCGCACTCTTCTTTACGTCTATCCGCGTTGAAATTGCTCCTTTTTCGCCACACTCACGATTTACTCCTCTTTTCTCTCTTTTTTGCAGTGTTGTTTTACGGTCCGTCGGGTTCTGGGAAGAAATCGCTCGTCCTCGCGCTCTTGAGCACAATCTTTGGCCCAGGCGCTCACAAGACAAAAGTCGAACAGAAAACGTGGAAAATCGATGCGACGTCTACGAGAAAAATTGAAGTCGATTTAATGACGCAAAGCTCAAATTATCACATTGAAATCAATCCATCGGATGCAGGATATAAAGATAGATACGTCGTGCAAGAGGTTATTAAAGAAATGGCGCGCTCTCGACCGATCGATGCGCAAGGAAACGCAGGATACAAAATACTCGTACTCACCGAATGCGATAAACTTTCAAAAGAGGCGCAACACGGCTTGAGAAGAACCATGGAGAAATACTCATCGGCGTGTAGATTAATTTTAATTGCAGACTCAGTAAATAGAGTATTAGAGGCGGTGCGCAGTAGATGTTTACCCGTCCGCGTTGCAGCTCCTCGAGCGGAAGATATTGAAAAGGTTTTATACGACATCGCTGCCAAGGAGAAATTGACGCTTCCTCCACAGCTCTGTTCCAAAGTCGCCGTCTTTGCGAAACGCGATTTGCGTCGGGCTATTCTGGCACTGGAGGCGTGTAGAGTTGCTAATTATCCATTCAAAGAAACGCAGTCCGTGCAAACGACGGATTGGGAGTTGTACATCGCCCAAATCGCGGCTGAAATTTTAGCCGAGCAAAGTCCGAAACGTCTTTTACAAGTCCGAGGTCGTATTTACGAGCTTCTCGTGAATTGTATTCCGCCGACTTTGATTTTCCAGACGCTTTGCTTTTATTTGTCGAAGCGATTAGACGATGAGATGAAGCACGAAGTCATTCGTTGGGCCGCTCAATTTGAACATAAACTTCAGCTCGGCTCGAAAGCAATCATTCACATAGAGGCGTTCATCGCGCAATTTATGGCGACGTACAAGAGGAAGCTAATTTCTGCGTTTGCATAAAGTTGTACTTAGATAGGGCAAGATTGAGGGAATGTGCGTGCGCGCAATGCATGCACATGAGCTTGACAATAATAGCACAAGGTTTCGCACCTCGATACACTTGGTTTCACCAGAGAAGGCGCATAAATCATCTTTTTGAAGTAGACAAAAAATACAAAAGAGATTACAACTTATTTTTTCTTTGGGTCAACTATTACCGTTCTATTCTTTTTCATCGTTAGTTGTTGAGCTAGTCGTCGTCGTCAACGTCGTCGTCGATTCTATTGCTACAGTGTAGATTTGTTGCAAAAAACCAGCTATAGCTCCGAGAACTGCGCCGGAGATTATCAACGTCATCTCGTCTTCCTCGAATATTGGATGTAAAACTCTTTCAAACTCCTTGGGCGTCATGAGTTCCATGCGCTCACGCATGAGCTCCTTCAACGCGAGAGTTTCATCCGTGTACTCATGCAATACTTCCACGTGTTTTGGCAACTCTTTCGAAAGTTCCTCACTTACCGATTGAATAATTTGAACATCCGTTGTGGATTCCCCTAATGAATCTAATCCTCGCTCCAAGCCTTCTTTCGTTACGAAGTCTTTCGTGTACGTTTCGAGCATATCGTCAAATTCTGGACGTTTCCGGCCGGTGAAAATGTTGTTCCAAATCTTCTCGCTCGTCAGCACGTTCTCTGCGAGATGGTCGCTAAACTCACCCGAAACTTCGTGTTGTCTTTGAAGGAACAAACCTTGCAGTTTAAAGCCGCAAAAATACACGGGTTCGATTGGCTCAAATATCAATTTCAACGCTATCCAGTTCGTCAAGTATCCAACGATTGTGCCACCAATTGTCAAGGTCCAGGGATTATCGTAAAACATCCACACGACCATTTGAATGAGACCGAGCAAAAATCCAAAAAAGAATCCGGAATCCGTGAGGAACTTCAATTCAGCGCGACCGCATCGCTGGAACAATTCGCACAAAACGGATCGATCGACGCTCATCTCCGTAACTACCAACTCCTTCAAATCAATGACTCGCTCAACATTCGCTTGTAAGAGAACGACGAACCCGGAGAGGTACTTAGAGACTATAGATTCGTGCAACTCTGAAAGCAAAGGTCCAGGAAGTGTAGGAACAGCATTCTTCGCTATATCCATCGCCCACGGAAATTTGTTCAGCGTGAGCGTACTAGCTATGGCGTGCGCAATTTCCGGAATTCTAGAGAAGAGTAGATTTGAAATATCTTCTGGATTCAAACGTAAGAACGTCTGAGACACGTCTATCAACTTTTCCGTGACCATGGTGACCATGGTAAAAGCCATTCGCGGCGCCTTTGCCGGCACGATGCCTTGCCACCCTATTGCTCCTAGAGGACTCAACACGTCGAATCCATACAAATTCCCTTCCAAAGCTCGCCAGAATGCTGGTCCCCAAAATGCTACGGGATAGAAGATCATTTTCACCGCGAGCCAATTTGTGATGTAACCGACAAACGCGGCGACGACCGGAATAAACATCGCGCCCTTTGGATTTGCTTTAAATTTACCCACCGCTCGCGCGATGGACCTTTTCACGTACCCGTCGATTCCAATACGTTGATTACTACCATTACTATCCTTGCTACTAACACCACTGCTATCAATCTCTTTCTTATGCTGCATAAATGATGTCAACTTCTTCACGTTTCCAAGCATAAATCGCATGCACGCAACCATGGCGACGCGTTGCGAGAAAAGCAGAATGCCAGACGTAAAACCAGAACTAAAACCAGGTATATTAATTGGTTTACCAAAATATATTCTCGCGCCATACACGACAAATGCTGCGACAACGAGCGAGAGTAAGAACGCACGAACGACTGCTATCATAATTTGTGCGATTGATGTCGATCTTTTTTTCGTTGTTGTTGTTGCTATCTTTTGCGCGTCGTTCTTCCCCCCGTCCTCTGTCGTCACGGACGTCGTCGCGAAAGCCTTTACATGTTCACCCCTGCGACGATGTCGTGATGCTCTCACGTCATCAAAGTGTGCACCTACGGTGGCGGTAGACAAGGCGAAGGCATTCCTTTCTCCTCTTTCTTTCGTCTGTAGTATCTGTTCGTATTCCATGCATTTTTTTCTCGAGGGACGACGAAGGAGAGGCAAAGAAATGAGTGCAGTTTTCCTTCTCTTCTTCTTCTGAGTCCCAACGTCATCAGATGCAGTCCAAGCTGCTCTGGACGCCGAAGCGATACAAACAACGCGCATTTAACGATCGTTTACTGCTATATGCCTGAACAAGCGCGTGAAGAGAACGTCCTTCGTTCTTCTTCTTCTTCTTGTTATTATTATTGCGTTTGTTCTTCTTCAATAGAGTTTGAAGTCGTCATTGTCGCAAGGAATCTCCTCGGTCGATGTGTTTGAAAGCGACGGATGGATGTGCGTGTATACAATCAAACAAAAACACTATCAGACATCGGCCGGTAGCGTTGATGTTGTCAGATCGAGCACACGAAAGGCTTCGTGATGTCTTGATAGTAAATAGAATACGTCGTATACTTGCGCGCGGTGCGAAGTTTTGTTTCTTTTTTTCCGTTATTTGTTCCGAAATTGTTCCAAATGGCTTCTTCAAAGTTATAAGGAGATACCATACTTTTTTTCCTCTCAAAATTCTGTCTCAATTCAAAATGCATTCGAGGGGAAATGGATACCATCACCACAACGGAACATACGACGCCGAAGAAGAAGTCGACGCCGACAGCGAGGAAGCGTTTCTTTCAGATTTCGAGGCGCACGTTGATCCAGGACTAGAACCAGAGACGTCTTCCGCGTATGTGGAAATTTCTGTACCGCTGCACGACAACAACAACAACAACAGTAATGAAAAAGGAAAAGAAGAAGAAGGCGACGAAGAAAAAGAAGAGGAAGAAGAAGAAGGAGAAGAAAGCAATCGCATGCACGTAGAGGTAGGCGCACCAGAGCGCAGAGGTGAAGGATTAAACGCGCACATAGTCTTTGGCGTTTCGTATTGGACGACGTTACCGACGTATGCCAGAAAATCTGGTTTAGTTCGACGACGGTTTTCACAGTTCAACAAGCTGTATCAAGCTTTAGTCGAAGAAGTCGCCGGCGTGATCGTGCCAACGTTACCACCAAAGACGACGTTTCCTTTAGATGATCCAAAATCGCCCGCAATTGCTTCGCGCGCGACGTTACTGAGAGTATTTATAGCGAAGATCTCGATGCATCCTCTTCTGTCGCGCTCAAAAGCTTTGTATGATTTTCTCGACTGCTCCAAGAGCAACACGACGTATAACAAGGTGAAGCTCTCGACGACGAAAGATGTTAAAAAGAAAACAACTTCCGCGATTTCATCCATTTTCGGTAGCGTTACGAATGTGATTTCATCCATCAACGATACCATAGCGAGTAAAACGTCTGACGGTGAATTAGGAGGTGGCTCTCATCTATTTGACGTCGAAGGAACGCTTCGGGAACCGGCGCTGCACGCCGAGGTTTGTCAGTACATATCTTCACTTCGAGAAAGAACGGAAAAAATGCTCGCCTCGGCGAAAAAAGTAATCAGACATAAAGAGAAAACGACGGAGTACTTTTCGGATTTGTCCACGGTGTTCAACACCATGCAAGAGCACGAAACGAGAGGAGTAGAAATCATTGAACGCATTTCGGGAGCGGCGAAGGCGAACTGGTCGACGGCGTCTTCATCTTCATCGCGACAAGGCATTTGCTGGAGAAAGGCTGCAAATACATTCTCCCGCATAGCGCAAAGCGACGATACCCCGGAAACCACCGAGCTCAAGCACGATAGAAATAGATTGTTCCTTGAAAAGATTAGCGGGTCTTTGCAACTGATCATGGAGGTTGTCAACGCGCTCGCGGCGAGGAAAAAAATAGTAGACGAATACAATCACACGTTACAGAGCATAGCGAGGAACCAGTACAAGATCTCCTCCCTAGGCTTACCGGACGCTGGACCGAAACGAGAGGAAAAAAGAAGACTCGAATTGAAAGTAGCCGATTATCGAGTCAAGAAGACGACGTTGTTTAAAAAATACGAGACCGCCAAGTCGAATATGGAAAACGAGTTGCTCTGGTTTCACACCGAACTTTCCAAGTCTCTCGGAAGTTCGTTGCGATTGTTTGTCATGACGCAAGGAGCAGAAGCTGGAGAATTGCACAGAAGTTTACTGCAAATTTAGCTTTATTAAGTTGTAGATGTACGATAAGAATACGCATATTTAAGCTCCTAGCGTTTGTCGTGCTTACTTTGCTCGTACTTTTGCAGAGAAAAAGTGACGTCGTTTTTATCGCCCGTGCACCTTTTCCTCACTCTTTTCTTCCGTAGAAAGAAACGAGATGGACTCGACAGATTCGGAAGTGATGATGAACATGCCCAATTCCAGCGGAGGAGGATATCGTTCTTCAAAGTCTTCGTCGTTATTCACGACCATTTACAACGCGGTCCACTTGATAGTTTTGCTCATCGCGTTCTCGCTGTCGATTTACGCCGCCAAGACGGTTCGGGACCTTGAAAACGACACTAATGCCGCCAAGACGGTCCGGGACCTTGAAAACGACACTAACGGTGTGACCGGAGTGAGACTCTCGATTGGAAAACCGTCTCCTTTATCAAGTAACGAGAACTCGTTCTCATTTTTTCGAGGATCTGGAGTGTGGCATCATAAGAGGCGTCTCGAAGGGGGTGCGCGCTCGGATTTCCAAGCCGTTTCTATTGAAGGAGATAAAACGGATTACGTTTATATTTTCGGAGGCAAGAATGAGAGCGGGGCGTATCTCAATACAGTGCTCAGATACGATTCCATCAATGATTCATACGATTACATGGCTAACATGCCAGCAGCGAGAGCGCGTTACGCCGCAGCTGTCATGAAGAACGACCTGAATCAAAACGAAGTTTGGATCCTTGGCGGCATCTCCGCTGTTACCCCGGGCGTGGACGGCGGATACGAGGAGGATACCGACGAGCTCTGTCCGATGGTTTATAACGTCAACACGAACACGTGGAGAACAGAAACAGAAACACGTTGCTTGCCATCAGTCGTCAAAGATGCATGCGCGGCTACTGGATCTAACAACGCTATTTATCTCATGGGTGGTTACGGAGCAGACTATTCGGTATTGAACTCGGTGTATAAGCTCGCTGGACCGTTGTCTTCCGAGTGGGTCAAAACTTCGGATCTTCCGGATCCAAGAGGGGACGTGAGCTGCGCGGCGTTGAAAAACAGTATTTATCTCGCAGGAGGCTGGCACGATACCCTAACCGGTGTGGCGGTACCCTATGTGAGTCAGTCAAAGCTCTATTCGCTCGACGTGTTGACGGACGTTTGGACTTCAGCGCACGCTGAAATGAAGAACAGCAGAGGCGATTTTCAACTCGTCGCCAATCCGATCGCGAACTCGTTGCTTGCAATTGGGGGCGAAACGAACACCACCGATAACAGCGCTACCCAGCTTGCCACGCATCATGTCGAGGAATACTTTGTTGCTCACGACGCTTGGGAGGAGCGCCAATTGATCCCCACCGCGAGATTTCGATTCGGCGCCGCGTTCAAAAATGGCGTTTTCCACGCATTCGGGGGTCACGTGCACGGTGGCAATGCTGCAGACGCCTTATCTTCCCACGAGGCATATTATCCGCTCGATCACCCAGACGTCTGGGTGACCGTAACGAATTCATGAAGTAATGTTACATCTTTCATGATGACGCACTTTTATCCGATTTTTGGCGTGTGTAGTTAAATCTATAGATAAATCGGGGTCAAGGTTTGCTATCAAGCGCATTCTCGATCAGGGCACTTTTTTAAAACAGGTTTTTTGGCTTCTAGAGTTCTAGACAAAACCTTACGCATCTCTTATTATACTTTCCTCTTCATCGATTCACGTTGTGTTCGATGATAATGTTTCAGTGGTGTTGTAGTTTTATTGATAAAAAAAATTCACACTCGACCCGCGTTTTTATAAGTATTACAACAACAAGAACATTAATAATAATGTAGGCTTTTTAAAGTAAATGGACTTTTCCTCGTCTCTCATCCTCTCTCTCCTTCAATTTTATAATGATCCCTTCTTGTTTTACAACATGCTCGTGCTGATGATTTTGTAGTTCTTGTCCAAGCGCTGAATCAAGTCCTTCGCCATTTCTCGACCGGTGCACTCGCACTCGACCGTGACCAACACGGAGTGACTTTCTTCACCAAGGCGCGCGCGGTCGTGAGTCATGTGCTTAATACTCGCTCCTGCGTCCGCGATAACCCCGCATAATCCCGCAATACCTCCCGGACGATCACTCACGACGGCTTCAAATTTAATGAGTCTCCCGTCGGCGACCAAGCCGCGTTCAATGCAGTATCCTAATGTGCTCGTATCGATGTTACCTCCACACAGCGCAACTGCCACGGTTTTACCTTTTAATTGCGGTATCTTATTTGCCAAAATACCCGCTAAGCCTGAAGCACCCGCACCTTCTTGGACGAGTTTCTCCAACTCTACCAATCGTAAAAGCGCCGTCGCGATGTCTCTCTCTGAAACCGTCACCATGATGTCGATCAAATCTTTGCACGTCTCGAAGGATCGCGGTCCGACGGTTGGCACAGCCAAACCGTCCGCTAAAGTAGCTCCAGAAGGAACGAGCGTAGGTTTACCAGCCTTCAACGCCGCGCTCATGGATTGGCATCGATCGGCTTCAACGCCAACGACTAAGCAATCTGGCTTCAACGTTTTAATGGCCAAAGCGCAACCAGCAATCAAACCGGCGCCTCCGACTGGGATGACGATGGCATCCACGTCTTTGACGTCTTCTAAAATTTCCAGAGCCATTGAGCCCGCACCAGAGATGATTTCAAAATCGTCGAAGCCGTTGATGTATTTCAACCCCTCCTTCTTCTCGTACTCTTCTTTGCCGTACTTTGCGGCGTCTGCAATCGTCGCGCCGTGGAGGATAACTCTCGCCTGCAAGTCTCTGCACTTGGTAATTTTCGTCAACGGGGCAATCGAAGGCATAATAACCGTAACTGGAATGCCGAGTTTAGCTCCGTGGTAGGCCAACGCTAACGCATGGTTACCGGCGGATGCGGCGACGACACCTTTCTTCTTCTGAGCGTCCGACATAGACATCAAAGCGTTTCTCGCCCCTCTTTCTTTGAAACTCCCGGTGCGTTGTTCCCACTCGTGCTTGAAGAAAATTCTGCTTCCGGTGGCCTTGGACATGGCGTGAGACTCGACGCATCGCGTTCGGACCACACCTGTTAATTGATGATGATGACGATGATGATGATGATGATGATAAGAGTCAGTTATAAGTTTCCAACGCACAGACAGAGTATTATTTTACAAATGTTTTGTTTCTCATCAGTCGAGAAAAAAAAGAAAAAGAAGAAGAGGAGAGATTAGTGGCACCCATTTTGAAGAAAAGGAAAATTGATATCCACCAAATCTCTCATCTACGGAAACCAAAGAGAAAGGGAGAGAGAGAGGAAACGTACCTGAACTGATTCGGAAGTGCGCGGTGGAGATATCCTCGAAAGATGGAACGTCTTGACCGTTGACAATTTTGCGATCTTCTTTTTTCGGCGGGTTCGGAGGATTCGTCGCAGTTGCCGAAGAAGTTGGTGGTGGAGAATCTTTCGGCTTTTCAACGTTGGCAGAAGACGCGCGCGTGATTTGGTTCCCCGCGCGTCTTCGATATTGCTTTTGTTGCTTGCGCGTCAACGAACTCGTCGTCGTCGCCGTCGAGTTGAATTGCTTGGTTAAAGATTGCGTCGCGAACATTATGGATGATGGTTTCTCTTTTAAAGAAAGTGCGCGCACAAGGCGGAAAAGAATGCCGGATGAATTTTCGGAAAAGGTGCGATTCTCGCGTGAGCTCTTTCCCAAGGTGACACGTCGGTAGAGAGATTTTGCTTTTTTTTTTGCGGGGGCGAAGACATAACAGTCCCCCCCCTGGGTGCTCGATTGTAAATCAGTATTAGTTGGACTTTTATTTGATTAAAATATATTCCTCTACAACACGCACTCGCACAAATCACATCGACGCGACGAATCATTCACTCTTTTCGTTCTTTCTTTCGTCTCGTATTCGATCAATTTTGATTCCTAAAATCATAAAGTTTTATATTATTATTATCAGTGTATTATCTTCCCCCGCTTCGTCGCAAAAATCCGCGAGCTTCTCCTTTTTATAATAATAAAATGTTTTTTAAAATACACGACAGGGGCGCGTTTCTTTCTTACGCTTGGTGAGCGATTTTATCGAGAAGCTTCCAGTTATCCGAAATGATAGTCGTCGACGGACTCGATCGGTACAAAATACCTTGGGCTTTCGCCCACGCTTTCAAAATCGGTCGCAATTTGTGATAGTTGTATCTCGGCATAGTAGGGAAGAGATGGTGCTCGAGTTGAGTGTCCATGCCGCCCCAGATCCAGGTTTCGAGAGGACCAAAGACAGTTTCAGCGTCTCTGGTAGATCGAAACTGACCGTCGACGTATTCACCCGCATTGGAGGCGTCCATAATCTCTTCAGATTGATGCGTCGCGCTGACCAAAGAGCCGACGATGAAACCGCCCAACGTGACCGAGCCGAGCGCGACTTGCCACGGCATGCACGTCGCCAACCAGACGTAGTTCAAACCCATAAAAAAGATTTCCTTCCACCTCTTTTCTTTAAACGCAACCTTGACAGAGTGCGATCTCCAGAGCCAGTACATGATGGACAACAAAGGGTAACCGTAGATGTGTTGCCACTTGCGCATGGGAGAGTCTGGCCTTCCGGAATCTTTCGGATGTCTGAGATAGAAAAACGGTTCCATCATGACGTCCCCATCCATGTCCTCTTCGTTCGTAAACGTGTGATGCATGGAGTGCTTTTGCGTCCACCACTCAACAGAGTGACCGTTCAATAAAGTCGGCATGTATCTCATAGAATCACATAATTTGCCTCTACCGTGGACGTAGTCGTGTCCGAGCCAACCAGCTTGAACCGCGCCGAGCGCCAAGAGCACGGTTGCAATAATCGGGTGGGAGTACGCGACAGCGGTTCCGACGCCGTATAAAGCGACAACTTGCGACAGTGCCCAGATTTCCTTGACCGCGTTTCTTTTGAAAAACCCATCAGCCTCGAGCTTCTTTCTAAATTCTCTGAAACCCATGGAGATTTCGTATTGTCGGTCCGTCGGGAGCTTGGAAGTATCCGCCGGCGGGTCGCACTTTGGTAACTTTTTTAGTCTTCGAAGGGCTAAGTCGGCACCGTTTGGACCGTACGAGTGTAAAGCGTAGAATGCATCCGTGGCATCTCGACCGTCAAAGAAGTGGATCCATCTTTCACCTCCCGGATGCGCTTTCGCCCACCCTCTGGCGTCGTACCACACGTCGTCGATCTTTAAGCGCACTGGTTCGCACTTTTTCGGGTCCGGATTCCTCACATCGCACTCATCCGGTACTTCGTCGACGTCTAAAACAACCGTCCCGGAGAACCCATCCTCGTCGGTGGAAGATTTACCGACGATTCTCGATCTCAACGCCGGGGAAGATTTTACCATAATCGATGACGTATGATGATTGTTCGAGCCGATGGCGAGTCGTCTTTGTTGTTGCTGCTGCGCTTTCGTCGTCGTCGTTCGGTTCGATCTGACATTTCTGCGGACGCTCGTTCTCAAAGAAAAAGAAGAGGCGACAATCGTCGTCTTCGATCCAAAAGTCATCGCTTGAGAAGACATGATTGTTTTTATGTTTAGAAAAAGCAACCTCCCAACACACACACACACTGCTTACCTATCGCTTTTAAAAA